>MDSW01149589.1_pt1 | contig 54794 bp, 48 predicted proteins | sample 811171 | NCBI WGS metagenome assembly MDSW01 (sample SAMN05326641, study PRJNA326480) | marine metagenome | isolation source: seawater | place: Atlantic Ocean: North West | collected 2012
GGCCGATAACGACTATGGTTTTGTGCTGGATAAGCGGCACATTACCCTGGACCAGACCGTCCATTTGGGGGGCGGGATTGGGTTTTACTTCTAATATCCCCAAAGTATTGTCAGCAAAACTGAAAAGGAAAGAGCAGTCGCTCTTTCCTTTTTTTTCTGTTTCTTCAGAGGGCGCGGCACCCAGAGCGCGTTTGTGTAGAGGTGTATGACCTGGTTGTGATGTTGATGCTTGTCCATGCTGCGACAATATTCATGTGATTATTGTCCTCGGTTGTGAAAAGATTGTCATTGTTGACGTAAAAGTCGCCTGACTATTCATTATTAGAATGAAGTTTTTTATAGTGCGAGCCGGTTTTTGTTGTGAAAACCGAGTGTCTTGCAGGGGTATTCGCCTGCAGACATGTTCTTTCCAAATAGCTGAAGTATGACGTTGATGGCCGAAATGCATTCCATTTATGCCCGTTCTGGTGGGCTTGTTGCGAGTCAGTATTATGCAGCAAGTGGTCCGTTTTGTGCAGGAAGCGGTTGGGTAAAATCTCTAGGATATAGTTCTGTCTAATCCCAGAACTCGGTGGAGGAGTATAGTAGAGATGACAACTGTAGACTATAAAACGGAATTTGGGTCAGTCGCAGATTTCGAAAAAGGGGGTGTCACAATCATCAATGACAATCCCAAAAACTATGTTTTTTCGAATATTTACGATGTGGCCAATACGTCAGCGCCTTATGAGCGCGTTGTTGTTGCGATCAATAGAGAGTATGTGATCGAAGCTGCAAGAGCAGAGGGCGCATCGCCTTTGTACACAAATGCCCACGATGAATTCGTGTTATGCATGGACGGTGAGGTAGAGGTGGAGCTCATGAAGCCGGAAGTTGCGTTATTACCATCCGACGCGGAAGGGGCGCACCTTGTCGAAGGTGAGGCAGAGGGCCAGAAGATGGGACGTCTAGTTCTAGGTCGTGGTCATCAGGGGTTGTTGCCTGCCGGATGTCTTTATCGTTTCTCTTCAGTAAAAGTCAGTGTGATTAGTGTTCAGTCTATTCTTGGGCCAGTAAGTGTCCAGAAATGGGCGGATATCTGTCAAACAGAAGCTTAAGTCACAAGGTCAGGAAAGGGTATATAAAATGGTTAACGACACATCTATTCAAAAGCATTTCGCGACATTGCCGCAAGATAATGAGACCGGCTATAAAAGTTTTGAAATGGGTTCGTTCAAGTTTTCGCGCGATGAGTATTTCGCTTATATTACATGGCCGACCGGTTCACATATGATGTCTATTGATGCGTTCCTGCGGGCCTTGATGCGCGATGTGGCTTGGGGCTTCTTTTACGGGACTGTTAATTTTGATCCTGTGTTCGGGACAACGAACCTGTACGGGCAGGTGGAGATGTTCGCAGGAACTTACCACGACAGTTATAAAGAAGGTGGTCTGGATTGGCAGGAACGTTTTGAATCCGAAGAATTAATGCCGATGTTTAAGGCAATGGTGTCTGACTGGACGGTGGAAGGGTTTGATCCTTTCGCATCACCAATGGAGACAAATGACGCCTTTGGTGCCAAAAACGGTGATAATGACGAAGCCGTGCAGCGCGCACGTGTGACCGCAAAGCGGATGGTGGGTCTGGATGGGGATACACCATTACGTACGGATGAATCAGGTTTTCCTGTAAACCGTATGTTTGCCGATGTGGACCAGAGCCAGCCTGTCGTGCAAGCAGAGCCGGGTTTTGAGGATCAGGTTTCGGCCTATAATCTTTACGGTTATCTGTCACGTTCAGATGTGACCTGGAATCCCAGCGTTTGTTCTGTTGTGAAAGAAAGCCTGTTCTGTCCAACGACGGAAGAGTATATTCTGCCCGTTGAGCATGGTAATGACCGCGTTGAGTGGTTCATCCAGCTTTCCGATGAAATTACCTGGGAAGTGAAGGATAAAGAAAGTGGTAAACCACGTGCAATCGTGACGATGAAGCCGGGGGATGTTTCTGCAATGCCAGCAGATATTCGTCACCAGGGTTTCTCAAACAAACGGTCTATGTTGTTGGTGTGGGAAAATGCCTCCCCTGTCATCCCTGATTTAATTAAAAAGGGTGAATCCCCTGTCGTTCCTGTTGAATTCTAAGAATGAATGCAGTGAATAGTGCAATATAGAAGGATAAGCAGGTGACAATACAAAATCAGGGCGGTAACAATCCGCGTCATGCCAAACTCCAGTCTGTCCAGACTAAGTTGCTGATTAATGGCGAATGGGTCGATGGTGTAGATGGTGGGAAAATTGCCACGATTGACCCATATGATGGAACTGTGATTGCGGAAATAGCCGAAGCACGTGAAGCTGATGTCGACCTTGCAGTGGAGGCCGCGAAAGCGGCCTTCCCTAGCTGGTCAAAAATGGCGGCCCATGACCGTGGCCGCCTTTTATTAAAGTTGGCAGATCGCATTGAAGAAGACACGGAATATCTGGCCTATCTGGAGGCCATTGATACGGGGCATCCGATCAATGATTGTTTGCGTCTGGATGTGCCGCGAACCGTACTCTGCTACCGTTACTTTGGTGGTATTGCCGATAAAGTTGAAGGATCGGTTATTCCTGTTGATGCGGGTTTTCTGAATTACGTCAAACGCGAGCCAATTGGCGTTGTCGGGCAGATTGTGCCGTGGAATTTTCCATTGATGTTTACCAGTTGGAAAATGGCCCCGGCATTAGCCGCAGGTAATGCAGTCGTCATTAAACCGTCTGAAATCACGCCGCTTACGACATTGCGGATTGGTGAGTTAATGATGGAAGTGGGTTTCCCCCCAGGTGTTGTGAACATCGTGACCGGCTACGGCCATACGGCGGGTCAGCGTATTTCCGACCATCCGGAAATTGGGAAGATTTCTTTCACGGGTTCAACGGATACAGGACGGCGCATTGTCCAGGCGTCTGCAGGGAACCTGAAGAAGGTGCAGTTAGAATTGGGGGGTAAAGGACCCAATATCGTTTTTGAGGATGCGAATATTCCGGCGGCTGTCGGTGGGTCGGCCTTTGCGATCTTCCATAATCAGGGGCAAGCCTGTATTGCGGGGTCGCGGATTATGCTGCATGAAAGTATTGCAGATAACTTCCTTGAGAAATTTACGGCACTGGCTGGCTCAATTCGACTTGGCGATCCGCTGGATCCCAATACGGAAATGGGGCCGTTGACGTCTGAGTTGCACCAGAAGCGGGTATTAAGCTTTGTGGATGTTGCAAAAGAGCAGGGCGGTGAAGTGCTTTGTGGCGGGGCAGGACCAGAGAGTGAGGCACTGGAAAGCGGATATTTTGTAAAGCCGACCATCGTGCGGGCGAAATATACGGACCGCGTGGCCCAGGAAGAAGTCTTTGGGCCTTTTGTCACGGTGCTGACCTTTAAAGACGATGAAGAAGCCCTTAAAATTGCTAACAGTACGGACTATGGTCTGGGAGCAGGGTTATGGACCCGTGATATTACGCGCGCCCATCGCATGGCAGACAACCTGCATGCGGGCATGGTCTGGATTAATTGTTATAAGCGTGTTCATCCGGGAAGCCCGTTTGGGGGTGTCGGCCAATCAGGCTATGGACGTGAAATGGGCTTTGACGTGATGCGTGAGTACACGCAGGCTAAATCGGTTTGGGTGAATGTCGATGCCCAAATCCCACCATTCTATCAAAGGTAGGTTTAATAAGAGGCAGTATGGCTAAGGTAACAAGTTTAGAAAATGCAATTCGTGATAATGTCAATGATGGTGATATTATCGCAATGGAAGGGTTCACTCATCTTATTCCTTTTGCCGCAGGGCATGAGATTATCCGTCAGGGTAAGCGTGACTTGACACTTATCCGCATGACGCCGGATGTGATTTACGATCAGTTAATCGGGGCGGGCTGTGCCCGTAAACTGATTTTCTCATGGGGGGGGAACCCGGGTGTGGGATCTCTTCACCGGCTGCGTGATGCGGTTGAGAAGGGGTGGCCGCAAGCATTGGAACTTGAAGAACATAGCCATGCTGCAATGGCAAATGCCTATGAGGCAGGGGCCGCTGGTCTGCCTTGTGCGGTGATAAAGGCCTACGCCAATACGGACTACCCCAAGGTGACTAAAACGATTGTGCCAATGGAATGTCCTTTCACGGGCGAAGCATTGGTCGCTATTCCGTCAATACGTCCTGATGTGGCAGTAATACACGCGCAAAAAGCTACAACGAAAGGCGATGTCCTGATTGAGGGCATTCTAGGTGTGCAAAAAGAGGCAGTGTTGGCGGCGAAGCGTGCCATCGTCACTGTTGAAGAAATTGTTGATGATTTGGGTGATGTCCACCCTAATGCCTGTATTCTGCCATCTTGGGTCGTGAGCGCGGTTGCCGAAGTGCCGCGTGGTGCCTTCCCTTCATATGCCCATGGTTATTACAGCCGTGATAATAAATACTATCAGGACTGGGATAATATCGCCCGTGATCGGGATAGCTTTCAGGCATGGATAGACGAGAATATTATGCAATCAGCAACGGGAGACGCCTCATGAGCGAGTTGTTGGAGTATAGCGGCGACGAAATGATGACGGTGGCAGCTTCGCGTGCGTTAGCGGATGGTACTGTGTGTTTTGTGGGTATCGGCCTGCCCAGTGCCGCGGCAAATTTGGCGCGTCTCACCCATGCGCCGAACGTGGTGTTGATTTATGAATCCGGGACCATTGAAACCAAGCCGGATATTCTACCGTTATCTATTGGTGATGGTGAATTAAGTGAGACCGCATTGACGACAGTGTCAGTGCCGGAAATGTTCAGGTATTGGTTGCAAGGCGGGCGCGTCCAGGTTGGCTTTCTTGGGGCGGCGCAGCTTGATAAATACGCCAATATTAACACCACTGTTATTGGCGACTATGACGCGCCAAAAGTGCGCCTGCCTGGCGGTGGTGGGGCACCGGAAATAGCCACGCATAGTGGTGAGGTTTTTATTACCTTGCGTCATTCAAAACGTGGGTTTGTTGAAAAACTCGACTTTATCACGTCAGCCGGCGGTCAGCCGGGGGGCGATAATAAGAAACGATGCGGCGGTAAAGGCCCGACAAAGATCATTACGGATCTTTGTATTATGGAACCGGATTCACAGACCAAAGAATTTATTGTGACCTCTATGCACCGTGGTGTAGAGCGGCAACAAATTATTGATAATACGGGGTGGGGGGTCCGCTTTGCAGAAGAGGTGACAACCACACCGGAGCCCTCCGCCCATGAACTAGAGGTACTGCGTGACCTTCATCGGCGGACCAAAGAAGCCCATGCAGGGGAGGCATAATGGACGCTTTTATATACAATGCGTTGCCATCGCGTGTGATTTTTGGGCGTGATACTGTGCAGCAGTTGTCTGCGGAAATAGAAGCATTAGGTGGGAAGCGCGCCTTGGTGCTGACAACGCCATTTCAAAAGGATCTGGGTGAAGAAATTGCGGCATTGCTGGGGGATGTGGCTGTTGGTGTTTATGATAATGCCACGATGCATACCCCGGTTGAGGTCACAGAGGCGGCGATGGCTGTGCAGCAGGAATTGGCTGCTGATATTCTGGTCACTGTGGGCGGCGGGTCGACAATCGGTCTGGCGAAGGCTATTGCCCTGCGCACTGATTTGCCACAAATCGCTATTCCAACGACATATGCCGGATCGGAAATGACCCCGATCATCGGGCAGACGGAAAAAGGTGTAAAGACAACCCAGAAAACGCTGAAGGTTCTGCCTGAAACCGTGATTTATGATGTCAATCTGACATTGACATTGCCTGCGAAAATGTCCGGGTCGAGCGGGTTGAATGCCATTGCCCATGCGGTGGAGGCACTCTATGCCAAAGATCGAAACCCGATTGTTTCTATGATGGCGGAAGAAGGGACACGGGCTTTGGCTGGCGCACTGCCCGTATTAATGGACGATGAAAGTAATGTGGAGGCACGAAGTGATGCGCTTTATGGCGCGTGGCTTTGTGGGGCGGTGCTGGGAATGGTGGGGATGTCCTTGCATCATAAGCTGTGCCATACGTTGGGGGGGTCTTTTGATCTGCCCCATGCGGAAACCCATTCCATTGTCCTGCCCCATGCTCTGGCTTACAACGCACCAGCGACGCCTGATGCTGTGGCGGCTCTGAGCCGGGCCTTGTCACATGACAATCCTGCGCAGGCATTATTTGAGATCAGTCGACAGGTTGATGTGCCTGTGGGTTTGAAAGCGTTAGGAATGCCGGAAGATGGTATCGACAAGGCGACGGAGATCGCCATGTCCAACCCATACTGGAATCCACGCCCCTTAGAACGTGACCTGATCCGGGATGTAATTTCCAACGCGTGGGCGGGTGATGCCCCAGTGCTGTTATAGGGAAACATGATGACACAAGCATTTCTTTGTGATGCCATTCGTACTCCAATAGGCCGTTATGGCGGTGGACTTTCTACAGTGCGGCCGGATGATTTGGGGGCAGTGGTGCTGAAAGCCCTGATGGAGCGCAATCCTGATGTGGATTTTGCGGCTGTTGAAGATGTTATTTTTGGCTGCGCCAATCAGGCGGGTGAAGACAATCGCAATGTGGCACGTATGTCATCGCTGCTCGCGGGACTGCCCGATGTGGTCACCGGGACGACAGTCAATCGTCTTTGCGGGTCTGGGCTGGATGCAGTGCGTTTGGGAAGTAGTCTGATTAAATCGGGCGAGGCGGATTTGCTTATTGTCGGTGGTGTGGAAAGTATGTCGCGCGCGCCGTTTGTGATGCCAAAGGCGGAAAAGGCCTTTACCCGTGCCAATGCAGTGTATGATACGACTATTGGCTGGCGGTTTGTAAATAAGCAAATGAAAGCGGCCTATGGCGTGGACAGCATGCCGGAAACAGCGGAAAATGTTGCAGCGGATTACAATATTTCTCGTGATGATCAGGATGCTTTTGCCTTGCGGTCACAGCAGCGTGCGGCCAAAGCGCAGCAATCAGGGCGGTTTGCCACAGAAATTGTGCCCGTCATGGTGCCGGGGCGTAAAGGGGCAGTGACGGAAGTTGCCGTTGATGAACACCCGCGTGCAGAGACAACCTATGAAAAGTTACAGTCTTTAAACCCTGTTGTGGTTGCTGACGGGACAGTAACAGCCGGGAATGCATCCGGCGTAAATGACGGGGCGGCGGCAATGATTATTGCCAGTGAGGCCGCCGTCAAAAAATATAACCTGGTGCCGCGTGCCCGCGTGGTGGCCAGTGCGACCGCGGGGGTGCCCCCGCGGGTCATGGGAATTGGCCCTGCGCCAGCAACGGAAAAGCTGTTGGCGAAAATGGGCAAGACCATCGGCGATGTGGATCTGGTCGAATTAAACGAAGCTTTTGCCGCGCAAGGACTTGGGGTGATGCGTCAGTTAGGTCTGGCGGATGATGCGGACCATGTAAATCCGAACGGCGGGGCAATTGCCTTGGGCCATCCTTTGGGCATGTCAGGCGCGCGTCTGGCGATGACATTGGTTGAAGAATTACAGCAACAGTCGTTATCGTTGGGGGTTGCAACGATGTGTATTGGCGTGGGGCAAGGGGTTTCGGTTGCCTTTGAACGTATTTGATAATCATAAGTCAGGAGTTACGGAAAATGGATAGAGGTTTTAGCGAAGAGAAATCGGCGGAAACAGTTTTAGCGCGGATGGACGATGCCAAGAATGAACGTTTGAAAGAAGTAATGACCAGCGTGATTAAGCATTTGCACGCTGTGGTCAAAGAAGTCGAGCCGACAATGGATGAGTGGATGGCAGCTATTCAATTCCTGACGGCGACAGGACAAATGTGTGATGACAAAAGACAAGAGTGGATTTTGTTATCCGATACATTGGGCGTTTCAATGTTGGTGGATGCCATCAATAACAGAAAACCCGGTGGGGCCACAGAATCCACGGTATTGGGGCCGTTCTTTGTAGAAGGCGCGCCGGAAGTGCCGCTGGGGAGCAAAATTTATAATGAAGCGGTGGACGAACCGTGTGTGATGTCCGGGCGTGTGACGGATCTGGATGGTAATCCTATTGCCAATGCCCTGTTGGATGTTTGGCAATCTGACACAGAAGGGTTTTATGATGTGCAAAAGCCTGATGAAGGCTTTGACCTGCGCGTTCGGCTGCAGACAAACGAAAATGGCGAATATTGGTTCGTGACAAGTATGCCTTGTGCTTACCCGATCCCGACAGATGGTCCGGTAGGGGCAATGTTGACGCAATTGGGTCGCCATCCTTATCGCCCGGCGCATGTGCATTTCATTGTGCAGGCCGAAGGGTATGAGCCTGTGACCACACATATTTTCCCCGAAGGCGGCGAGTATCTGGATTCAGATGCCGTATTCGGTGTGAAAGAATCATTGATTATTGATTTCCCGACCTCTTCTGATGAAGAAGCGGCGCAGAAATACGGTGTCGAAAGTCCATTTAGATATGCGACTTACGATTTCGTACTAAATCCAGGTTCCTAGTCCTAGCGCCTGGATTGCATAAGTCAGACTGGCCCATATTTATTGTAAATAAGTATGGGCCATTTTTTTAATGGGCCAGTGGGGTCCGGTTATTATGGAACATTGATGGGTAATTATTTAACTGGCCAATGGCAAACATTTGCACATGCACCAAAACCCGGGCATGTGTTATGCAATCAATCAGATATTGAAGACCCTGGCGTAAAAGAGTTTCGGTTTGGGCCGGAAAATAAAGCTTTTTCAATGATTGTCGCGCGTAAAGGTGACATGTTTTACGGCTATGTGAATGTTTGTCCCCATTTCCAAATCCCGTTGAACAGCCCGGCGGTGCCTGAAAAATTCCTATGTGTGAACAAACAGCATTTGAAATGTGCACATCACATGGCTTTATTTGAGGTTGATACAGGGCTTTGTATAGAAGGGCCTCCGGAAAAAGATTTGCTGATTAAAATTCCCCTGATCACAAAGGGGGATGGTGTCGCAATAGGAGACTGATGTTTTATCTGCGCAATTGTTTTGATTTGTGATGCGGATAAATAGGTCTATATGTTTTTCCACTTAGCCTTGATTGCTATCTGATAATAAGTCCTGTTATAGTGTCACGCGGCCATATCAATATAAATAAAATAATGGCGGCATACGGGGGAGGCGTACCAGATGCCTGCGGTAGTAATTTGGGAGTGTGGAGGCCGTATTGGTGCAGGATTTGTTGTTCACACCTGATATTCGGGTGGATTCAATTAGTTGTTATCTTATGCGCATGGAAAAACCATGGTCATACGAGGTAACGACGGGGGATATCATTCCTTTATATATATTATTGGAAGGCAAGGCGTGGTTGCATTGTCAGGATGACCCGCCGTGGGAAATAAAACCGGGCACGGCTGTAGCCCTGACCCGGCCATCAAGCCATTTATGGTCACAATATGCGCCGGGAGAAAAAAAAGCAGGTACCCATAAGGCAGAATTTTTGCCCATAGACGATCATGATCGCCAGGATTTCTTTATTGGTGATGAGAATGCGGAAACGCCACTTTTCTTTGTCATGACAGTCCGGGAAACCAGCAATCTGGTGCCGGATATTATTCCGCCTATTTTTGTCGTGCGGCCGGAAGACCGTGATGATATTCCGGGTTTGTGGTCGTTATTATCGTTGTTTATGCGCGGGGATGTCCGGACCCAGGATAAAGGCACGGTGCTTAAACGCCGTTTAATCGAAGCTGTGTGTGTTTTAATTAGTATTTACGGGCTGAATAAGAAAGAAGCACCGCAATTGCTTGGGCAGTCGGGGTGTTATGACGATCGTATTCGCCGCGTTTTGTCAGCGTTGCATGGTGATTATGGTAAAGACTGGACATTAGACCAGCTTTCAGAACTCGCGAACATGAGCCGTTCAGGGTTAAGTGAACGTTTCAAGCAAATGGTGGGGGACACGCCCCTCAATTATTTAAGCCGTATTCGGATGCAACGTGCAGCCTCTTTGCTACGGGGGAGTACATTGGCTATTAACCAGATTGCCGGGCTAATCGGTTATCAATCTGAATCAGCTTTCAATAAAGCCTTTAGTCGCCGGGTCGGGCACACGCCGGGACGTTACCGGGAATTAATCCGCCGCGGGGATATTAATGACTTTAATGCCGGTTTCATATCCCGGGATAATCCAGAATAACCTTCCTTATTGTTAAAGGAATACTCATCAAAAGCCTGCTGGAAACAGCGGGCTTTTTTGCAGATGCAAAAACAATTATACAGGCATATAAAATTATACAATGGTATAAAAGTATGCTATCAAGAATCAATAATCTTATGAAGTGGCACAAAATTTATAAGGACAAGAAAATGGGTTTTTGGGTCGGTAAAGTCGTAGGTAAACATCAATATGAGCCAGCAACATTCACAAAATGGCTTATGCCAAAGGATGTTTCCGGTAATGATTTTAATGGATTAGGGCGTGAGGATGTTTATCGTCCACCGTCACATTTCCATGGACCGAATTGGCACCCGTGGAAAAAGGTAGCTAATTTGTTTGGCATGCGCGCCGTGTTTGGGCGGCCAGGTACGATTGTTTCTATCATGAAACATAAATTCAGAGAAACATTTCTGCATGTGAAGATTGCCGAACAAAAAGCAGAAGGTACAGCGGAAAGCTTTTCCCGTGATATGAAGCGCGACGTGCTGAAAAGTGAATATGTCGAAATGATCGGCATTACGAGAATGAAATCAGACTATATGTTCGCAGGTCAAGACGGCATTACGAGCCCGTGGGTCGTTGTTGTCGCATTGTCGATGGATTATGATGAATTAGCTAAAAATCTGGAAGGGAACTTTTCCGCGACCATTAAGCAGGTTATTGGCGGCTACGAACGTACGCAGCATGGGGCCATGGTGGTTGCAAACTGGATCCGTCGCCGGGGCTATTATGCGAAGGCGTATGGTGGAGCGTCCTTTATTGAAAATGAATTTCATCTGGCAATTCCGCCGGCGATAGATAGTGGTATTGGTCAATTAGCCAAAAATGGTTCGATGATTAGTGATGTTGTGGGGGGTAATTTCCGTTTATCCACCGTGGTAACGGATATGCCACTTGTTGCTGATGAACCACGCAATATCGGTGTGGATGAGTTTTGTATGTCATGTAAAAAATGTACGGAAGATTGTCCGCCTGGAGCGATTAGCGATAAAAAGCAAATGGTGAGGGGCGTGGAACGGTGGTACGTAAATTATGACAAATGTTTGCCGTTTATCACGGAGCATGAAGGCTGTGCGATTTGTTTGTCAACGTGTCCGTGGAGCCGTCCGGGCATTGCGCCTTCTTTATCACAAAAAATGCTGAAGAAAATGGCTCGCCAGAAAGAACAAATGGCTTCTTAGGTCATTATTCTTTAAGAAAGCGGGGCAGAAATAGACGTAGTCTGATGTTAGCAGATGTAGGATATGCGTAACTCAGAACTCGGACAAAAAAAGTAGCTTATCGGATAATAAGGGTTGGTGTATTTTTGGTACTATGCCCCCTGAAAAATTATGACGGTATACTAGACAGGAAAGAATAATGGGTTTTTTTACAGGTGAGCAAATTGGGCCGAATGAGTATAAGGCGGGTACGCTGACACGTTGGCTTATTCCAAAGGGCACATCAGGCAATGTATTTAATGGCGTGGGACGCAAAGATGAATATCGCGCGTTGCCACAAATGCATGGTCCAGAAGATCACCCCTGGCAATCATTGGTGATTTTATTTCTGATCCGGGCCTATTTGGGGAGTTTTTCTGCGTTGGTGTCATTTATTGTGCACCAGTGGCGTGACCGTTATGGCAGCGTTGAAATCGCGCCAGTGAGAGTTGAGAAGTCACCAGAGGAATTTACCGCAGAAGTGAAGAGAAGAGCACTGGCTCATCCGGAAGCAGAGGTTGTTGGTATTACCCGGATGCGTAAAGAATGGATGTTCGCGGGCCAGGAAGATATTGACTACAAATGGATTGTGGTTATTGGCCGCTCTATGGATTATGAAAATCTTGCTAAAAATTTGAACCATGACTTTTCATCCGCGATCACGCAGGTGATCGGCGGATACGAAAAGACACAGCGTGCGGCCGTGGACCTGGCGAACTGGGTGCGTTCTCAGGGTTGGCCTGCGCGCGGCTATGGCGGCCTGACGACGACCAAAGGGGAACTGCATGCGATGATCCCTCCGGCATTGGAAGCAGGGATCGGGCAGTTGGCGAAAAACGGTTCTATCATTAGCGATGAACTGGGAAGTGCCTTCCGTATTTCGACAATGCTGACGGATATGCCATTGGTGGCGGATGCGCCGCGCGAAATTGGTGTGGATGAATTTTGCATGTCCTGCAAGAAATGTCAGACTGATTGTCCTCCCGGCGCGATTAGCAATGAAAAGACTTTGGTCCGCGGTGTCGTGAAGTGGTATGTGGATTTTGATAAATGTATGCCTTACGTCACAGAACATAAAGCCTGTGGTATCTGCCTGTCGACGTGCCCGTGGAGCCGTCCAGGCATTGCAAAATCACTTTCACAAAAAATGCTGAGGAAAATGGCCCGCCAAGAGGAGATGGTCGCGTCATAGAAAACGACATCTTCTCTAGCTAGAGTATGGTGATAGATAAAAAAGGCGGGTTTTCCCGCCTTTTTTATTGAGGCTGCAAAAATAAAGGCAGCATTGGAAGAATTTCCTGCTTCATTACTGTATAATATCGTTATTTTAAAACCGCTGGCAAAATGCCGAAACCACAACAGAACTTTACGGGTAAGAGTAATTAAAGAAATTACTACCGTAGAGTGTATGCGATATGACATGGAGCAGAATATGGGTTTTTTTGTCGGTAAAGAATTAGGGCCAAACAGATATAAGCCGTCTGTTCTGACATCGTGGCTTATCCCCAAAGGGGCATCAGGAAATACCTATAACGGTTTGGGTGATACAAAAGTATCCCGGGCCCGCCCGCAAATGCATGGCCCGGAAAAACATCCATGGACAAAAGTAGTGGCGATGTTTTTATTTCGCACCACCATCGGCAGCCCGGTGTCGGCGGTGGCGTCCATAAAACATATGTGGCGGGAAAAATTCGGTCATATTGACATCGCCGCACAACGGCAACAGGGCACACCGGAATCTTTTACGGCCGCCCTAAAGGAAGAAGCATTAAAGCATGCGGAAGTAGAGATCGTGGGTATTGCCCGTATGCGCGAAGAATGGCGATTTCAGGGGCATGACGATATTGCGGATTTGCCGTGGATTGTTGTGACGGGCCGGTCCATGGATTATGAGGCACTGGCGAAAAATATGCAGGGAGATTTTAGTTCTGCACTGGCGCAGGTGATCGGTGGCTATGAAAAGACGCAAAGTGGCGCGGTTCACATTGCCAATTGGATACGCGAGAGAGGATACTATGCCAAAGGATATGGCGGGTTATCGTCCACGAAGGGCGAATGGCATTTGGCAATTCCGCCGGCGATAGAGGCGGGTATCGGCCAATTGGCAAAGAATGGTTCGATGATTAATGATAGTTTGGGCAGTGCGTTTCGCGTTGCAACCGTTCTGACGGATATGCCGCTGTTGGCGGATGCGCCGCGGGAAATGGGTGTGGACGAATTTTGTATGTCCTGTCAGAAGTGCCAGACAGACTGTCCGCCAGGTGCGATCAGTAATGAAAAGCAAATGGTTCGCGGTGTTGAAAAATGGTATGTGGATTTTGATAAATGCATGCCTTACATGGCAGAGCATAAAGGCTGTGCTATTTGTTTATCGACCTGCCCCTGGAGCCGTCCGGGTATAGCCCCGTCTCTCTCTCAAAAAATGTTAAAGAAAATGTCACGGCGTGCAGAAAACATTTCTTGAGCGTGTCGTATGTGAGGTTTTTCCGTTAGGCGTGGTCAGATCATCAAGAAAAAATGTCGTGGTTGATATTAAACGCAGCGACATTCTTTTTATCCTTATGGCCAATGACACAGATGCGTGGGTTCTTTTACTTTAAAGCCAGAGCTAAAATTCAGGGAGAATAAAATGGGTTTTTGGCAGGGTGAAAACACCGCAAAACACGTTTATGAGCCAGCGACATTGACGAAATGGTTGATGCCAAAAAATGGGTCCGGGAATGACTATAATGGGTTAGGGCGTAAGGATGTCTATCGGGCCTTGCCACAATTTCATAGCCCAACACCGCACCCATGGTTCAAGGTGACCGCCCTATTTTTCTTTCGGACGATGGGGGGGAATTTCAATACGGTTATTTCTGCAGTCAAGCATAAATGGCGTGAGGTGACCGGTCATGTACCCGTCGCGGATGAGGTTGTGCGTAAAAGTCCGGAAGAATTTACTGCGGAGGTTAAGAAAATTGCGTTGGCCCACCCCGAAGTGGAAGTGGTGGGGATTACGCGGATGAAAGATGAATATCGTTTTGAAGGACACGATTCGTCCCAATATAAATGGGTGATCACGGTCGGCCGTTCCATGGATTATGATAGCCTAGCGAGGAACCTTAAGGGAGACTTTTCTTCGGCGATTACGCAGGTCATTGGGGGGTACGAATTGACCCAGCGCGGGGCGGTGCATGTAGCGAACTGGATCCGCTCTCAAGGCTGGCCAGCAAAGGGATATGGGGGACTTTCTACGACTGAAGGTGAATGGTTTCTGTCAATGCCACCTGCTATTGCAAGTGGCATTGGTCAACTGGCCAAGAATGGTTCGATGATTAGCGATAAATTGGGCAGTGCGTTTCGTATTGCTTCTGTCTTAACAGATATGCCACTGGTTGAGGATAAACCACGCGAAATTGGTGTGGATGAATTTTGCATGTCCTGTAAGAAATGCACAGAAGACTGCCCGCCCGGTGCGATCAGTGACAAAAAGCAAATGGTGCGTGGTGTTGAAAAATGGTACGTGGACTTTGATAAATGTATGCCCTTTGTTACTGAACATAATGCCTGTGGCATTTGCCTGTCCACATGCCCCTGGAGCCGCCCGGGTGTTGCGCCTTCTTTATCACAAAAAATGTTAAAGAAAATGGCGCGGCGACAAGAAACGGAATTGGCGTCCTAGGCGTAAATATGTGTCAATTGCAAGAAGCGGTGGTGATAGCCACCGCTTTTTTATTTAGGGCATAACCGTGGTGATGACAAGGTGGCGCCTCTTCGTTGTGATGGCCAGTGCTTTTTGATGTAGTGGCAACGCGTCTATCATCATCATTTCATGTATGACCCATAAAAGTACAATTTTTTTATGTGTTAGAGTGGTCTGTGGGACACTTATCAAGTGATAGCTATAATTGAACAAATGTTCTTATTGTGTATTATGGAATGAATAATTTTAATTTTATTCAGGAAGTGTGGACATGGGTTTCTTTGTAGGTAAACAGGTAAGGCATCATGAATATGAGCCTTCCGTATTGACGAAATGGTGTATTCCGGAAGGTGTGTCGGGAAATACGTTTAATGGGCTGGGGCGAAAAGACGTTTATCGTGCATGGCCGCAGATGCACGGCACGGAAAAACACCCGTGGATGTCAATTGTCTACATGTTTTTATTTCGCTCCTATATGGGGAGTTTATCGGCGGCGATTTCTTTTTTTACCCATGCGATCCGCGACAAAATCGGCCATAAAAAAATAGCAGATGTGCGCATTGAAAAAACACCGGAAGAATTTACAGCTGCTTTAAAGAAAAAGGCCTTAGCCCATGAGGAGGTCGAGGTTGTGGGTGTGACGCGGATGCGTAAAGACTGGATGTTTGAAAATCAGGAAAACTTATCCGCCAAATATGTCGTCGTTTTGGCGCGTTCTATGGATTATGACTTGCTGGCGAAGAATTTGGGGGGTGATTTTTCGTCAGCGATTACGCAGGTGATCGGTGGTTATGAAAAAACCCAACGTGCGGCTGTGGACCTGGCCAATTGGATACGGGCGCAGGGTTGGCCGGCTACCGGTTATGGTGGATTGACCCTTAATGAGGGGGAGTTGCATTTGATGATCCCGCCAGCAATTGAGGCAGGGATTGGTCAGCTAGCGAAGAATGGCTCCATGATTAGCGATGAACTTGGGAGTGCCTTTCGTATTGCAACGGTTATGACAGATATGCCGTTGATAGAGGATCAGCCGCGGGAAATCGGTGTGGATGAATTTTGCATGTCCTGTAAGAAATGCACCGAAGATTGTCCGCCTGGTGCTATTAGTGACAAAAAGCAGATGGTGCGTGGTGTTGAAAAATGGTACGTGGACTTTGATAAATGCATGCCGTTCATTACGGAACACAAAGCGTGTGGTATCTGCCTGTCGACTTGCCCATGGAGCCGTCCTGGCGTCGCCACATCGCTGTCGAAAAAGATGCTGAAGAAAATGGCGCGTAAGGCAGAAAATACTATGTAATTCGGGTCACGCGACCATGTTAATATCGTAAGAAAGCCGCAGTCTTTGTATCGTCAGGATTGCGGCTTTCTTAGTCTCCACATATACCCTATAATTAAAATAACCTAATATTTGAATATATCTACGTGTTGCATGAAATGCATTTTGCGAATTTATGTTCGTATAGTGTCATTAGACAATAAACTTGTGATTTAGGACATAGAAAATCCCTCCCGATATCGACAGTATACGCTACCGAGGGAAGTCTTAATTATTATCTCTCCGGATGCCTGTGGGCGGACGGAAAGACGGGCCTTCCTCAGTAAAATGAGTGTGTATTTCCAAGGGAGGAACGTATGGCGTATACGTTCATCATCATTTAAATTCTCTCTTCTATTGACGAGTGCTGTTATCGCCCTGACCCCAGCGGCGCAGGCGGAAACTTTTCAAATTGAAGAGATCACAGTTACAGCCCAGAAACGGGCGCAAAGCATTCAGGATGTGCCGATTTCTATTGCCGCGATTGACGGCAATTTTGCCGTAAAAAACAATGTCTTCGAATTAAAAGACATAAGCGGCATGATCCCGAACATGCAGGTTGCAGCATCCCCATTTCAGCCGATTATTAAGATCCGGGGTCTTGGTGCATCAGGCGGCAATAAGGGCTTTGAAGAGTCCGTTAGCATGTTTATTGATGGCGTCTATAGCGGACGCGCAAAGCAGTTTTTGGCACCGTTTTTTGACATGGAACGCATCGAGGTCATTCGCGGACCGCAATCTGCCATGTTTGGTAAAAATGCGACCGCAGGTGCAATTAGCATTACATCACGTAAGCCTAGCGAGGAGCTAGAAGGCTATGTTTCCGGTGGTTATGAATTCGAATATGATGGCTATAACCTGGAGGCGGCCGTCTCTGGCGCGCTAACAGATAAAATTCTGGCGCGGATTGCCGGTCGTGTTGTGCGTGAAGGCGGCTATCTTGACAACCCTGTAACGGGTGAAGACGAGCCGGAAGTCGATTCAAAAGTGGGGCGCGGTTATTTTATTTTTAATCTGACAGATAACCTGTCTGCAGATCTCAAAATCGAATATGCGGAGCGCAAGGTAGAAGGGTCTGACCGTCAGCTCGTTTGCGGAAATGGTGCCCCGACATATTCATTCCCTACAGCGGGTCCGGGACTTGGTGCATTCGGTACCGTTGAGTGTGCGTTGGATGAAACAGTAACCAGTGGTGCTGTTGCAGGTCCATTGGCAGGCGTTTTCCCGGATCAGGATTTTTCTGATACGGAAACATTGAACGCGATGCTGGCTATTGATTATACCCTTGGCGAACATGCCTTGAAGATGGTGTCTGGCTATGCGGAGTTTGATGAGGCCGACCAGGCCCCGGCGGATTTCAGCGGCATCGGTCTGGAGACATGGACGTCCGAAGGTAACTTCAAACAGTTCAGTCAGGAAATCCGTTTGGAATCACCTGTGGGTGAAACTTTTGAATATATTGTTGGCCTTTATTATTTGAAGCAGGAACAGGCTTTGGATAATGCCCTTAATATTGTGCAGGCCCCGCCGACATTAGGGTACGCGACACGCTGGCGTATCGATCAGGATACAGAAATGTGGTCTGTATTTGGTCAATTGGTGTGGAATGTTTCTGACGATTTACGTCTGGCACTGTCCGGCCGTTACAATGATGAAACAAAAGATTATGTTGCAGATATTCGTAACACAGTTGGCGGCGGTGCATTGGCCGTGGACGCCCAAACGGATATTACGACACTGACCGTGTTTAACCCTATTGATGAGACACGTTCGGATAAAAGCTTTGATCCGACGATTAACCTGCAATACGACCTTACAGATGATGTGATGTTGTTTGCTACATGGACACAGGCATCAAAAACAGGCGGTTTCGACTTCTTTCCAGTTTATGCGGCACCAGTTGCGAAAACTGCAGCGTCTTTGGAATATGAAGACGAAGAAGCAGAGAACTTTGAACTGGGTATGAAGGCGAAGCTGCTGGATGGTCGGGCAATCTTCAACCTGACGGTTTTTCACACAGATTACAAAAACCTGCAATATGTGGCCTTTAATGCCCCATTGGTTGGTTTTGAAGTGAAGAATATTCCATCGCACAGCATGGACGGGTTAGAAATTGAAACCCAGTTCCAGGTGAACGAATATCTATTGGTCGGTGGAAACTTTGCCTATCTGGACACAGAATATGGCGATTTCCCGGGTGTCGAATGTCCACAAATATTGCAGGTGGATAACAATGGTGTTTGTGAAGCACCGGGCGATACACAGAATCTGCGCGGACAACCATTGCCTTATGCGTCAAAAATCACGGCGAATATGTTTGGACAGGTGGATTATCCGGTCGCCAACGGTTACGAGGTTAGTTTGCGTCTGGATGCACAGTATACAGATAGCTTTGACCCTGATCTGGATCGTGATCCTTTCTTGCGTATTGATTCTTACTGGAAGTTTGATGCGCGTGTGGGGCTTTCATCCTTAGACAATGGCTGGGAATTATCTTTGCAGGTTAAAAACCTGACAGATGAAGATATTATCAGCTATGGTACTGATGCCGGCTTCCCTGCAGACCCGGCAAACCCTGTATACGTACAGGCAAAAGGCCCGGGACGTCAGGTCTTTTTACAGGCCCGTATGGACTTTTAATTGTCTATAAAATTGACATCTTTGACAAGGCCCGGAACATTCCGGGCCTTTTTTTATGCTTCTTTTTGTGCTTAAGGCGTTTGAAACTGTTTTTTTGCGCTTTAGAACTGTTTTCTTGAACATTTATTCCTATATACTGCTCTGGTAATAACAGACATAAATTAATATCTAATCGCGTGTTGGAGACATAATGACTATTCGTGCTGTCGTAAAATCAAAAAATAAACTGTCAGAAGGCATTTTTTCATTTGGGTTGGAGCCGGTCGAAGGGGAAGCGTTCCCGGCGTTCACTGCAGGTGCACATATTGATGTGCATGTGGGCGACGACCTGATCCGCCAGTATTCACTTTATAACTATTACGCGCCCAATGGGCAGTATCAGATCGGGGTACAGCGTGAAGCTGAAGGCCGCGGAGGATCGATCGCAATTTGTGATAACATACAAGTTGACGATGAAGTCATGATTTCCGAACCGCGCAACCACTTCGAACTAGAAGAAGGTTATGGCCATTATATCCTGATGGGCGGTGGCATTGGTATTACCCCTGTTCTGGCGATGGCGGAAGAATTGCATGCCAAAGGCAAATCATTTGAATTGCATTATTGTGCCCGGGACGCAGAGCGCGCGGCTTTTCAAGAAATTATTCTGGAAAAGCCATTTGCGGATAAAGTGTCGATTCATCTGGACACAGGCCCGAAAGAGCAGTTGATGGATTTTGGTGCGGCTTTTAAAGATGTGCCAGCTGACGCACAGCTTTATATGTGTGGCCCTGGTGGTTTTATGGATGCCATTGAAAAAGCAACAGAACATTGGCCAAGTAAATTGGTACGTAAAGAGTATTTCTCGGCTTCTGGTGTACATCACCCTGAAGAAGCGACGGGTGGTGAGTTTACGGTTACAATGGCGAAGAGTGGTAAGACCTTCTCCGTAGGGCCAGACGAAAAGCTGTCTGACGCGTTACGTGAAAATGGTTATAAAGTGGCACTGTCATGTGCAGAAGGTTTTTGTGGAAGCTGTCTGCTGAATGTGATTTCCGGTGAGATCCAGCATAATGATCTTTGCCTGAGTGATGGTGAAAAAAAAGAGGGCAAGATCATTGCCCCATGTGTCTCTCGCGGGGCACCAGGGACCGAGCTTGTGCTCGATATATAAACAACAGTTTTAGCTGATGCACTATAGGAGGCTGTAATGGCGATTAATGGAGTGTTGCGTCCGGGTTTTATGCAGATCCGTGTAATGGAAATGGAAAAAGCCCTGTGGCATTACCGTGATATTCTGGGTTTGGATGTCGTGGGTACGGGTGAAGACGGTCGTGTTTATCTGAAGGCTTATGACGAGTTCCACAGACATAGCATTATTCTGCGTGAAACAGATGTGCCGGGTATGGACGTAATGGGCTTTAAGGTCTCAAGCGATGCTTACCTGGACGAAAGTGCAGAAAAGTTGAAAAATTACGATTGCAAAACGGAATGGGTCGAAGCTGGTGAGCAGCCAGGCGTGGGTCGCCGTTTGCGCGTACATCTGCCTTCTGGTCATTTGTTCGATTTCTATGCAGATATGGAACTGTCCGACAATGGTCCGATGACTGAAAATCCGGACGTTTTCAAAGACATGCCTCGTGCCTGTGGTGTTATCCGTTTTGATCACGCATTGCTTTATGGCGTGAATGTGATGGAAAACTTCAAAATTCTGAACGAAGTGTTCGATTTCGAGCTTGCTGAAGTCCAGAATGATCCGGAAGGTAAGCCACTGGTTATTTTCCTGAGTATTTCCAACAAGGCGCATGATGTCGCATTTGCAGAACATGAAGAGCCGGGTAAGCTGCACCATTGTTCCTTCTTGCTGGAAGACTGGAATGCGGTTGGCCACGCTGCGGATATTATGACGCGGTTTGATATTCCTGTGGATATTGGGCCGACACGCCATGGTATCACACGGGGCCGGACAATTTATTTCTGGGATCCATCCGGGAACCGTAATGAAGTGTTTGCGGGCGGCTATCATTATTATCCTGACCTGCCGCAGCGCACGTGGGATTTTGATAACGTCGGTAAGGCGATCTTCTATTATGAGAAGAAGCTGAACGACACATTCCTGCCAGTTGTCACATAAGTTTGACAGCGTGAGATTTTAATGTGACGGGCCCGCATGTTCATGCGGGCCCGTTTTCTTATGTTTTCTGCTTATGTCTTCGTTGCTTTTTTAATGCGATAAGCTAGCTGCGCCCGTGATATGCCCAATCTATGGGCGGCCTTTGTAATATTGCCATCGGCTTCATCCATCGCCTTTTGGGCAAGAAGTTCTTCCAATTCATCGGTGCGGATGTTTTCACGCATCAGGATATCGGCAATGTCCTGAGGCGTGGGGGGGATATTCTTTGATATACCGGGTTCCGTCATGTCGGTAGGTAATTGTGTGGTAGCCTGTTCTTCAATGCGGGGTGTTTTGAGCATTTTCAAAGGTTGTTCGGTGTTGGCACTATCGTGATAGGCAAATAGATGGAAAGTATCCAGTGGCGCGTTGTCCTCCGCAAGGATGAGTGCGCGTTCGAGAATGTTTTCCAGTTCCCGGACATTTCCCGGCCAGCTATAATCCATCATATCCTGGAGGGCCCGGGCGGTGATACCCGGCATGGCCCGTTTATAACGTTTGGAAAATTTATGCAGGCATATTTCGATCAGGTCCGGAAGGTCATCAATACGATCACGCAGGGCAGGAATGGAAATTGGGAAGACGTTCAGGCGATAAAAGAGATCCTCGCGGAAGCGTCCTTCCTTGATAGCTTGGGTCAGGTTTTCATTGGTAGCAGCAATGAGGCGAACGTCTACCTTGCGCGTTTTGGTGCTGCCAAGATATTCCATCTCCCCAGTTTGCAGGACGCGCAGCAGTTTGCTTTGTGCGGTTGGGGTTAGTAAGGCGACCTCATCCAGGAAAATGGTGCCACCATCTGCCACTTCGAACCGGCCGGCGCGTGTTTCAACTGCCCCTGTATAGGCACCTTTTTCAACACCAAAGAGTTCCGCCTCAATAAGTTGTTCAGGAATGGCGGCGCAATTGACGTCGATAAAAGGTTTGTCGGCACGATCGCTTTTTTTGTGGACCTCTTTTGCCAGCAGGCTTTTTCCAACGCCGCTTTCCCCAAGAAGCAGTACAGTGGCCGACGTTTTTCCTACTCTTTCAATGCGATGCATAACAGTACTAAACGCGCCAGAGGTGCCAACTGGGCCATCAGTTGTCAGGGGTGTGGCGTTGAACGTGATTGTTTTGCTGTGCTTAGGGATATTCTGCATATCGTAGATAGAGCTGACGGGATAGACGTAGCTATCATCTAATTCATCGCCCCAATCTTCAAGCGGTTGGGCGTAACATCTACAACTGTCATGTCCCATGGCGCGGCATTCAATTTCGCGTACAAGCATGCGGCGGCCAAAGAAGCTGGACATAAAGCCCGATGCATAGCCTTCTTCCATCCAGCAGGCGGACATGGACCCAATGCCAAAGGCTTCGATATGGGCATTGGCTTCTGCAGAATCGTGCCATTCTACGTAACCTTTATAGAGGCGGTCTTCGGTAAATGTTTCATCCAGAACAGGAACGCTACGGACAAATCCTTCGATCGCGTGTAAATGGGGGCCAACAATAAATTGCTCCCATGGGCTTTGGTCTTGCCGTATTTGTCGTGCAAGGATGGCGTCTTTTGAGCCGGAAATATAACCAAATCGTGTAATTAGCTGCCGGGCTGCATTAAACCCAAGCGTTTCGATCAGGTCGCGACGGAAGGCCCCAAATGCTTCGGCGTTAATCAGAAGCATGCGCTGGGAACCAAGCCAAATGCGCCCCTTGTCAGGTTCAAAGTTTAATTTTTCGCGCAGGTCGTCCATTTCGGGATGACGAATTAATTCTTCATTTTCAATCATGTTCGGTCTTCTTAAGCCTTCTTAAGTCTTGGGGGGAGGTGGAAGTTCGCTATGATGGCTCCGAGGAAAAGCGACTTAGCTTAATAAAAGTATTAATAATTTTATCAATTACGCTCATATTTGTGAAGGCTTGTGTCACTATCATAGTGTTTTTAGGGGGGCGTTTGTCAGTGAAAATGTCATTAAACTATTGTAATTAAAAGACATTATATATTTCCTGTTGTTGGGAATAAAGGTGGCACGGCAATTGCTATGTAGTGATTAAGATATCACAATTTGGTGATGAGGATCTAAAAAAGAATAGAGGAGAGTGTCATGTCAGGTCTTTTGAGTGCGGGTTATGTGGGGGTAGGTGCTTCGGATTTAGAGGCATGGGAGCGGTTTACTGTAGATTTTATGGGTATGATGGTCGGCACGAAGAATGCCGGGCAATTGCTGACGTTACGTATGGATAATCATGAGCAACGCCTGATTATTGAAAAAGATGATATCGATGACATGTTATTTCTGGGTTGGGAGTTGCCGGACCAGAAAGCTTTAGAAGCTTATGTGGAAGGGCTGCAGCGCAAGGGTGTTGAAGTTACAGAAGCGAGTGATGAACTAAAAGATCGCCGTAAGGTGAACTACCTTTATGTTGCTCAAGACCCAAATGGGTTTGACCATGAGTTTTACGCCATGCCTTTGTTGGCTCCCTCAACGCGTCCGTTCAGGTCCGCTGTTTTGCAAGGAAATTTTGTTGCTGGTGATAAGGGCTTTGGCCACGCGACAGCGATGGCACAAGATTACGATGTGACCCGTGATTTCTACGAAAATAAATTAGGGTTATATGTTAGCGACGTCATCCGCGAAGAGTTTAAGCCCGGTATTGTTTTGGATGCAACGTTCTATCATTCAGAAACCGGCCGTCATCACAGTCTTGCGACGGGTAGTCTTGTCGGGGCACCAATGCCTCCCGGTGCAAAGCGCATCGATCATTTGATGGCGGAGGTCGATAACCTTGACGATGTAGGTTTGGCCTATGACCGAGCGAAAGAATTAGGTTTTCGTGTTGCTAAGGGTTTAGGGCGGCATCCGAACGATAATATGTTCTCTTTCTATATGGTGACACCATCCGGCTTCCAATATGAGTTCGGGACAGGCGGACTGGTCATCGAAAGACCTGACTGGTCGGCGATTGAATATAGCCAGATGAGCACTTGGGGCCACAAAATGGAAATGCCGCAGGGCGGTAATTCATAAGCTTCGGACCGAAAAATATAAACCGGTGAATACACGGGTAAGGGAAAATATAAATGACGACTTTATGGCAAGATTTTGTGGGCGCAGAAGTGCGCTATATCGACACACCAAGTTGCGGCCGCACACGTATTATCGAGGCAGGTACAGACAATAAAGATGTTCTGATCTTCATGCATGGTATGGGAGGGCATGCAGAGGCTTATTGTAAAAACGTTGTCCCGTTGTCAGATCAGTTTCATGTGATTGCGTTTGACTTTATTGCGCATGGGCTGTCGGCAAAGCTGGATATTGACTACAGTCTGGATATCTATACGCAACATATTCTGGAAGTAATGGATGTGTTGGGTATTGAGAAGGCTACTCTGATTGGTGAATCTATGGGCGGTGGTGCTGCGGGTGTATTAGCCGCGGAAAACCCAAGCCGCGTGGATAAACTTATATTGGTGACGTCCGGCGGGATTCCTATCGTGACTGAACAGGGACGCGAAGACCTGAAAAATCTGGCTGCGATGTCCGCCAAGTCAAAGGGACAGAAGCCCACATTTGAATCTGTACAGGCCAGAATGCGCTGGTTATTGCATGAAAAGAATTGGGGCATGTTGACAGATGAGCTGATTGAGCTGCGCCTGCAGTATTATTCCCAGCCTGAATTGGCGGCAATTGCGCCAAAGGTCTTTGGTTTCCTGAAGGGCTGGGTAGCTGGCACGTACGAACCACCGCTTATTCCTTTGGAGAAGTTGGAGACGGAAACTTTATTCCTGTGGACAGAGCATAACCCTATGCATGATCTGCCGGCGGCGGAAAGTGCAGTGAAGCATGTCAAAAATGGAAAATTACATGTCATGCGTGGGGAAGTAGCCCACTGGCCGCAGTATGAAGACGTGGACGAGTTTAACCGGATTATTCGCAAATTTGTAACAGAGGGAGATGTCTAGGCCTTTAGCCTAGTCCCTTTCCGGTATCGCGTAAGTTGACGGTTATATAACTGCCTATTTGGCGGAACGGTACCACATTGCCCGCAGGTTGGCTCAAAGGCCTGAGGGATGCCGGAGAAGAAAGCCGTTATTAAGACGGCAAGTTGAGAACGTATAATAATATTGGAGCACAAAATGACTGAGAAGAACCTTGTGGAAACGGATGTTTTAATCATCGGAACAGGCCCAACGGGTTTGTCGATGGCGGCACTTCTGGCGCGGGAGGGGATTGATTGTATTACCATTAATAAATATGGATCGACTGCCCGCAATCCGCGCGCGCATATTACCAATCAACGGTGTATGGAAGTTTTCCGGGATCTGGATATTGAAGACCAGATGATTAATGTGGGGACCCCTAAAGAACTGATGGGGGAGCATGTTTTCTGCCGTAGCTTGGCAGGTGAAGAGATTGCCCGTCTGGAAGCATGGGGTAATAACCCGACGAGCTATGCGGATCATGAATATGCTAGCCCTAGCCGTCTTTGTGATATTCCGCAGGACCGTATGGAGCCGATTTTGCTGGATACTGCGCAAAAGCTTGATGCGAAAGTGCGGATGTATACAGAATATGTCAGCCATGTTCAGGATGAAGATTTCGTTATTACCACAGTGCGGGATCGTCTGCGTGGTGATGAATACCAAATCCGCTCAAAATATATGATCGGTGCGGATGGGGCCCGGTCACAAGTCGCAGAAGATCTTGGGTTGCCGTTTGAAGGAAAAATGGGCCTGAGTGGCGGTTTTAATATCGTGTTCCAGGCCGACCTGTCGAAGTATGTAGAGCATCGCCCAGGGGTGATTTATATGATGTTCCAAGAAGAAGGCGCTGGTATTGGTGGTTCCCCGGTGGGATCGCTGCGTATGGCAGAAACATGGAACAGATGGGTCGCTTATTGGGGCTATGATATCAGTCAGGGGGAGCCAGAGATTACAGAACAGGATGCCCGTGACGTGATTGATCGTCTGGTGGGGGAAAAACTGGATGATGTTAAAATCGAAAGTTATTTGCTGTGGACCGTGAATGACATGCATGCCCTGGAAAATCATAAGGGGCGGGTTTTCTGCGCCGGGGATGCGGTGCATCGTCATCCACCGACCAATGGATTGGGTACGAACACCTGTGTGCAAGATGTGATGAACCTGGCCTGGAAGATGGCTATGGTAATCAAAGGTGAAGCCGGGCCTGATTTGCTGACCTCTTATCAGGAAGAGCGCGTACCGGTCGCACGACAGATCGTGAAACGCGCAAACAAAAGTATGGATGAAATTATCTATACACTAGGCGCATTGGGACTAAACCCGAATATGTCTAAAGAAGAAGTCGCGGCGCAATTTGAGAAGCGTAAGGATGATACGCCTGAAGGTGAAGAGATGCGTCATGCGTTGTTACATGGTTTTGGCGTTCACCAGTATGACTTTGACTGTCATGGTGTCGAAGTTAACCAGCGTTATACATCGGCGGCGATTGTCACGGACGGGACACCGGACCCTGGTTTTGAAAAAGATGAAGAGCTGTACTATCAAGCAAGCAGCCGCCCGGGTGCTCATCTGCCGCATGCATGGTTAGTGAATAAGCGCACACAGAAGCGTGTATCCACCTTGGATCTTTGTGGTAAAGGAAAATTCACATTGTTGACGGGAATATCCGGGGAGAAGCGTTGGGCGGCGGCCATCGAGGCGGTTAAGGCGGCGTTAGGTGTAGACATCAAACTGGAGGTGATTGGTATGGGTCGTGCGTATGAAGACTCATACGGTTATTACGCAAAAGTGCGCGAAGTCGAAGAGTCTGGCGCATTATTGGTTCGTCCAGATTTCTTTGTCGGATATCGCGCACCGATAGGCACCGATACGATTTCAGAGGAGCTGGTGTCAGCAATGACTAAAATTTTGGCTAAAGGCTAATTTTATATAGTTATTGTCTTTTAGTTCCAAGGTGAGAAGGGCTATTTCCTTACGGAAATAGCCCTTTTTGCCTTTTGGTACGTTATTCGTATGAAAGTTTTTATTTACGCAAAGTACAAATAAACGATGGAAACGTCCATGGCGTAATTTGTCTCTTTTCACATAATAAGGCCTTAACGCGGTTAATTCTGTGTATGTGAAAACATTTTTTGACGGGAGGCAAAAATGAGATGTCAGGTAGCGATTATAGGGGCAGGCCCATCCGGGCTTATGTTAGGTCAGTTATTGCAAAAACAGGGAATTGACACAGTCATCCTGGAACGGCAAACACCGGAATATGTATTAGGACGTATCCGTGCAGGTGTGTTGGAAGATCAGGCTGTTGAGTTGCTGCGAGAAGCGGGTATTGGCCCCAGAATGGATGAGGAGGGACTGGTGCATTCCGGTATCGAATTATCCTTTGCAGGGCGCCGGGAACGGATCGACCTTTCTGGACCGACAGGGCGTTCTGTTTTGGTTTATGGCCAAACGGAAGTCACCAGAGACCTAATGGATGCGCGGGCAGCATCCGGGGCGGTCTCTATCTATGAAGCAGACCAGGTCCAACTACACGATGTGACAACAGACAAGCCCTATGTCACTTATGTAAAGGATGGGCAGGGCCATCGTCTGGATTGTGATTATATTGCGGGATGCGACGGATTTCATGGTGTTTCGCGTCAAACAATCCCCACGACAATTCTGCGTAACTATGAACGCGTCTACCCCTTTGGCTGGTTAGGGTTGTTGTCTGATACGCCGCCGGTTTCTGATGAACTGATTTATGCTCACCATGAACGGGGCTTTTCGCTTTGCAGCCTTCGTTCAATGACACGCAGCCGTTATTATTTGCAAGTCCCGTTAACGGAGCAGGTTGAAGATTGGTCAGACCAGCGTTTCTGGGATGAATTAAAACGACGTCTTCCGGAAGAGGTGGCCGCGGAACTGGTCACCGGGGAATCGTTGGAGAAAAGCATTGCGCCTTTACGCAGCTTTGTGGCGGAGCCAATGCAATATGGTAACCTGTTCTTGGTCGGCGATGCCGCCCATATTGTTCCGCCGACAGGGGCCAAGGGATTGAACCTTGCTGCCAGCGATGTTTATACGCTTTATAAAATTATGCATCAGGTTTATGCGGATAAACGGACGGATTTGATCGAAAAATATTCGCAGATTTGCTTGCGCCGAATTTGGAAAGCAGAGCGGTTCTCCTGGTGGATGACAACTCTACTGCATAAATTTGATGACAATGGTTTTGATAATAAAATCCAGATGGCGGAATTGGATTATTATACCAGCACAGAATACGGCCGGGCGACAATAGCAGAAAACTATGTCGGCCTGCCTTATGACCCAGTGGAATAAAAAACGCTAGGACATGGGAGAAGGAAGGCCCGCATATTGCGGGCCTTCTTTATGTATGGGCAGCTTTATATATGGGCAAAGTATTCAGACCTTGGACGCGCGCAATTCCCGTAAATGTTCGAGCACGAAATCAATGCGGTCCTGACCCCAGAATATCTCTTCACCGATAACAAAGCTGGGGACGCCAATCACGCCATCTTCTTCGGCTTCCTGCGCATTTCTTTCTAATTGCGCCAGATTGTTTTCGTTTTTACTGGCGTTTAAGAGGGCGTCAGGATCCAGATCAATGCGTCTGGCAATTTCGCGTAACGCATCGTCTTCGGCGATGTTGCGGGCTTCTGCCCATTCAAGGCGCATGGTTTCGATAATATATTCTCGCAATTTTCCTTCTGTTTCGGCGTACAGAGATGCGGCACCCGCGGGTGTGGGTTCCGTGTCGACGGGTGGCGGGGAGACGGGAATACCAAGCCGCCGGGCATATCGTGCCATGTCCTGGCGTGCCAAGGGCATTTTCTTTTTTGCACGGCTGGGGACAGACCGCAGATCATACCCCCCCACAGGACGCCACACCATGTTGACGTTATAGTCATCAATAATGGGCCACATCGTCTTAGAGGCCAAATAGCAATAAGGGCTGCGAAAGTTAAAATAGAATTTTACATCAATCATTGTGGGGATATGTCCTGTTCATATAAGAGATGATGGCATGAGGGCGTGGTTATTGCGAAAAGTGAAAGTGAACGTCACCCATGCCAGAAAAACGGGCAACAAAATGGTCACCGGGGGCGCTGGCGGCAGCACGGGTCATGCCACCGGTCATGACAAAGCTGCCCGCGGGTAATGTCTTCCCAACCTCGTCCAGCATTGCGACAAGACAGGCAACGCTGGCGGCGGGGTGTTCCATCACTTCGGCGCCACTACCATGATCAATAATTTCACCATTACGTTCTAATTGGCAGGTAACAGCCTGGGCGTCTATGATGTCAGGAGAAAATTGTTGTGGGCCGACAATAAAGCGTGCGGAAGAAGAGTTATCGGCCTGATTGCTCACCATATCAAATTTGTAGTCAATAAAGCGGGAATCGACTATTTCGATAGAAGGGACGATGGCTTCTGTGGCATTTAGCACATCCGTAATGCTCAGATCAGGGCCGGACAATTCACTATGGGTGATGAAAGATAGTTCTGGTTCAATGCGAGGATGGATCAATTCAGAGAAGGAAATGGTGGCCCCATTTTCAAAGCGATAATGGTCATAAAGCGTTCCGTAGGTGGGGCTGCTGACGCCCATTTGGGCGCGCATGGCATTGGATGTAAAACCCATTTTCATTCCGATAGCTTTATGCCCACGGGCTAATTTGCGGCGGCGAATTTCCCAATTGACGGCGGTGGCATCTGCCATGGTGAGGTCCGGAAAGTCATCGGTGATTTTGGGCAGATCTTTATGATTGAGTTCTGCTTCTTCCAGGCGTGTGGCAATTTGGGAAATTATGTCATGGGTGATGCTGTGGGGCATAATGTTGCCTTTAATGCTGGCGGGTGTCTCTCATTTTTCCAGTTTATGACATTATGCAGATAAGGAAAAGGGAGCAACTGTACAGTTGCTCCCTTTAAAAATGTTATGGTATCTGCAGTGTTATAGCTTGATGCAGATGTTTTTCATTTCTGTATAGAATTCCAGAGAATGAACGCCACCTTCGCGGCCCATTCCGGATTGTTTTGCCCCGCCAAAAGATGTGCGCAGATCACGCAGGAACCAGCTATTGACCCAAGCAAGGCCCACCTCGATTTGTTCAGAGACGCGGATTGCGCGGGAGCTGTTTTCTGTCCAGATAGCTGTGGCGAGGCCATAGACATTGTCGTTGGCCAGTTCGATAACTTCGTCTTCTGTATCGAAGGGGCGAATATGACAGCAAGGGCCGAAAATTTCTTCTTTGACCACGCGGGCATCATCTGCAAGGCCAGTCCAGATTGTCGGTTCAATCCACGCGCCTTCGGCCATATCGCCCGGCATGTCAGGAATACCGCCGCCGGTGACAACTGTCGCACCTTCTTCTACGGCTAATTTATAGTAGGAGAGGACTTTTTCACGATGTTCCAAGCTAATCAATGGACCCATGGATGTTGCTTTGTCCTGCGGAGCCCCCAGTTTCAAACCTTTGGCGGCCTCAGCAAGGCGGGATACGAATTCATCGAAAATAGGGCGTTCGACATAAACTCGTTCGGTACCGAGACAGACTTGCCCGCAGTTGGCGAATGCGGAACGCATTGTGCCTTCGATAGCTTTATCCATGTCGCAGTCAGCAAAGACAATAGCGGCGTTTTTACCGCCACATTCCATGGAAACATCACGAAGACCAATGGCTGCGGCCTGAGTGATGATTTCACCAGTGCGGGTTTCCCCGGTAAAGGTGATAGCATCAACACCAGGATGGGCTGTCAGGAACGCACCTGCAGAGTTTGGACCGAAGCCATGTATGACATTAAACACACCTTCCGGCATGCCGCATTCACGCATTACATCGCCAAGCAGGGCGGTTGTCTGCGGTGTCTCTTCGGATGGCTTAACGACAACTGTGTTTCCACACGCCAAAGCAGGACCGACTTTCCATGTCATTAACAATAATGGCAGGTTCCATGGGCTGATGACGGCAATAACGCCTTTAGGAGAGCGTTGCCCCACGTTCAATGCGCCTTTGCCATCAGGAGTATCCAGACGGAAGGCTTCTTCAGGAACGTTTTTAACAACGTCAGCAAATACTTTGAAATTAGCCGCGCCACGGGGAATATCAATGTGACTGGCCAGAGAGTAGGGTTTGCCTGTGTCGGCGCATTCTGCTTCGAGGAATTCGTCAAAACGTTCGTTGATACGGTCTGCTACTTTATACAGCATATCAACGCGCTGCTGCAGGGTCATTTTACCCCATGGACCTTTCAGGGCTGCTTTTGCGGCTTTAACGGCGGTATCTACATCGGCCTCGCCCGCTTCGTAAACGGTGCCGACAAGGCTGTTGTCAACAGGGTTGCGATCTTCAAAGGTTTTACCTGAAGTGCCTTCAGTAAATTCGCCATTGATGAAATTCAGAATTTTTTTTGTGCTCATTTTTGCTCTCTAGTCAGTCCTGTGAGGAAAATTACAGTCTAGCGTTTATTATGATTGCGATTCAGAACGTATGTAGCAGATCATTGTTACGGTGAAAATACCCTGCGTTAAGGATATGTGCCCTCCTGTCATATGACGTAAGGTACATTATAGTATATGACGGCAGGATTATACCGCGAACAGCAATCAACCAAGACCGATTAAGTGGCTCTGGTAGCCCGTTCATTTCTTCGGAAATTTAATGGTATTATGATGCTAAATCAAATAATTCGGCGCAGATTATTGTTCTTTTAGGTAAAATGGCAGATTAATTCGTGATTTTTACAAGTCGAACATATTTTTAGAAGGTGAACACTAGGGTAGCGTAAAATAAGCCCCCCCTTCCGGAAATGTGAAGGGAGGGCCTATATGAATAATGTTGGCTCATTGTCCATGAGCGATCGTCGAAGACGGATTATTTTTCGTCTTCGTCAAAAATCTTGTTAATGAGTTCTGCGCCAGTATTAAAAGCAGGCAGACCACGGAACAAGAAGGCAAGAGCGCAAACATCATGCAGCTCTTTTTTTGAAGCTCCCGCGCGTTTTGCAGCCCGGCCATGGAATTCAGCCGCTGGGGCCACATGGGACAGCAGGATGCCGAATAAGATCATCTGCGCCGTTTTTGTGTCCATGCTGTCAGGGTACATGGCTTTGGTGCGGATATTTTCGACCATATCAAGTATTTCCGGATCCAGTTCCAGACCGGCACGGATACGGTTTTGAATCTTTGGTGGTACAAAGCCAATTAATTCTTCATAAATGCCGTAATAATCGTCTTTTGTTTTCATGGTATTTCCCTGATTTCATAATGAGAATTGAATAATATTATTGTGGCGTAATGCAGATGCTGGCATTCCCCGACCCGGAGCTTTGGGCATAGGGACCAAATTGTGTCCCTGCGAGCTTCTGGTCCTTCTGCATATGTTTAAGCACACCGAAATAGGCCCCTAAAACACGTCCTCCCATTTCTGCAACGGCCTCTTTGGCGAATGTTGGCAGATAAGTGTATAGAGCATCCGCATCGGGAGTCTTCAGCATTTCGATGATTTTATGGTCCATTTCCTGCCGTTCAGGTGTTGGCCAGAGTTCAGGGCCACGTACAACAGCATGGGATAAAGCGCAACTTGCAATAAAGACAACGCGCAGACCCGTTTCCTTAGCAACGTCAGCAACCATTTGGCCGACATCATGACATTCATCCAGACTGGAACAAATTACTGTAGATAATGTCACAACAGGAATTTCTGCATCCGGGTCAAGGTAGTGCATCGGTACATAACTGGCGTAATCCCAGTTATAGTTTGGCGACGTATTGACGAGCATAGGAATGTCCTGTGCGCTGACTTTTTCAGCCAAAGCTTCGGCCAATTCCGGCTTTCCCTTATATTCATAGGGGCTGCCGGGGATAAGATCCGGGGCCTCTTCCGCCACACATATCCCCTTATGCACAGATTGGCCTGTTGCATACCATGCAAAAGTGGATACCCAATGTGCGGACATTAAAACAATTGCATCAGGCTTTAAGGCCCGAATGCTTTCGCCGGCTTCTTTAATGCCAGCAATCATACCCTTGGCGAATTCAGGGGCCCTTTCCTCTATCCCGATACGCGGAACATGGGGAATGACCGCTGCGGCAATAATTCCATCAGCCATTTTTTCTCCCTCCTCTTATTGCGTGAAAATATACCATTAAGATATGGCCAAGTTATATGGACAGAACGTATTATTGTTTGTACTTATAGAAACTATAGGATGGGAGCAAGGGGGGCGATATGGTTGATAAGCCAGACCGAAAGAAAAAGTCGGTACCTGTTTATGATCTGTTTGGCGAGGAAAAAGGGTGGCAGGCACCGGACCCTATTCATATTGAACCGCTTAGTGTCCGAAGTTCAACTTATGATTGGGAAATTCCAGTACATTTCCATGATTCTCTTTACCAGGTTATGTTTGTAAAGTCGGGACATTTCGTAACCCACTTTGATGGACGTGAAGTGGAAGTGCAGGCCCCGGCTGTCGTGTCTATACCGCCGCTGATTGTTCATGGTTTTTCATGGTCCCCCGATGTGGACGGTTATGTGCTTATGGTGCAGTCTTCAGCATTTTCCGAGTGGTTAATGGCCAGCGAAAGGCTTCAGCAGGCTGTTACCAGTGTTCTTATTTTTGGTGGAGAAGAGGGGCCGACACCAGAAGATGGCATTGACTTTATGTTCCAAAAGCTGGTGGAGGAGTTCGGCAGGCTAGAGCGGCAGGGGCGGCAATTGGCGATGCGATCGGCCTTGGGAATGGTTATGGTGTGGCTGGCGCGCAAGGAAATGAAAAGCCTGGCGGTATCAGCAGCGGTCGAAGAAAAGTCGTCTTTGCGAGTGCGCCAGTTCAGGGATTTGGTTAATGTGCATTTTAAGAGCCAGAAACCGCTGTCTTTTTATGCGCGGGAATTAGGTATTACAACGACTCATTTGAATAATTTATGTCGTGAAGTGACCAAAAAATCTGCTCTGGAAATTGTGCATGAAAGGATCATGCTGGAAGCAAAAAGGCGACTTATATATGCCACGGTATCGGTCAGTGAGATGGCGTATGATCTGGGCTTTAATGATCCGGGATACTTTTCGCGATTTTTCAAAAGAAATGCCGGGATTTCCCCCTATGCCTATCGAAAGAATGTGCAATCTGAACTTTCCACATCCGATACTTGATATGTAAGAATTTATGTTGTGACTGCTGCGCTTTAGAGGCCGACATTTGCTTGTAACATAGGTATTTAGTGGCCATAAATATTTATACGCATTGCCTTTAAGTATGAAAAATGCACATGCCACTATATGGGTGTAAAAATGAGTTGGTTACGGAAAGTGCAAATATTTGTGCCTTTTGTGCATTCCAAAATCACACGCCCTCATGAAGAATGTTAACAAGTAATGTAAATGAGGGAGGAGATATCAGTATGGCTGATGCGACACCAATGGTGGAAACCGAAGTATTAATCGTCGGTGCGGGTCCAGCGGGGGCGGGTGCGTCTGCGTTGCTTGCAACCTACGGCATTGATAATATTGTCATTAATAAGCGCAATAATACAGCGCAAGAGCCACGGGCGCATATTACCAATCAGCGCGCTGTGGAAGTTTTTCGTGATTTGGGCCTTGAGGGCGAAGTGGAGCGTTTTGCGACGCCGCAAGAATATCTTGCGGAACATGTTTATGCCACAAGCCTTGTTGGTGAAGAGCTCGGCCGGGTTAAGGCGTGGGGGAATCATCCTGAAACGCAGGCTGCGCACCAAATGGCTAGCCCAACAAAATTGTGCGATCTGACACAGGATTTTTGGGAACCTATTTTGTTGACTGCGGCTTCTGGTCGCGGGTCAAGAGTTCGCTTTAATACAGATTACGTCAGCCACGAGCAGGATGCAGATGGCGTTACTGTGACATTGCATGATCGCCTGGTGGGAAGCACATATCAGGTGCGTGCCAAATATCTGATTGGTGCGGACGGTGCACGCTCACAAATTGCCGAAGACATTGGCCTGCCAATGGTAGGTAAGATGGGCTTGGCCGCTTCTATGAATGTGGTTTTTGAAGCTGACCTCTCACATCTGGTGGCACATCGCCCCGGTGTTTTGTATTGGCTAATTCAGCCTGCGGGCGGTTTCAGTAATAATGTGCTCCGCATGGTCCGTCCTTGGGACAAATGGTTGGCCACATATGGCTTTGATATGGATGATAAGCCTGAAGACCTTACAGATGAAATGTGTGAGGAAATTGTTGGCAATCTGATTGGTGATAAAGACATTCCGATCAAGATTACTGACAAGTCCTTGTGGACGATTAATGAAATGTACGCAGAAGAGCTTAGCAAAGGGCGGGTTTTCTGCATGGGTGACGCTATTCACCGTCATCCGCCGAACAATGGTTTGGGCGCGAACACATGCATTCAGGATGCCTATAACCTGTGCTGGAAATTGGCAATGGTGCTGAAAGGCCAGGCTGGTGAAGATCTTCTGAAGAGTTACGATCCTGAACGTATGCCAGTTGGAAAGCAAATTATCACCCGTGCGAACCAGAGTCTGCGTGAACTGATGCCTATTTATGAAACATTAGGTGCAGTGCCAGGTGCCAGCGAAGAGCAAATTGAATCTACAATGGCAGCTCGTAAAGGCGCAAATGCGGACGCGGCTGCACAACGTGATGCCTTGTTGAAAGCTGTTGAGCTGACCAAGTATGATTTTGATGCCCATGGTGTTGAAATGAACCAGCGTTACGAATCCGATGCGATTTTGCCTGATGGTACCGAAGATCCTGGCTTTGACCGTGATCCAGAGCTGTATTATCAGCAAAGCGCACGCCCTGGGGCACATGTGCCGCATATCTGGGTGACGCAGGATGATCGGCAGGTATCAACTTTTGACTTATGTGGTCATGGCGAATTTTCATTGCTGACGGGTATTGGCGGTGAAGCGTGGACTGAAGCTGCAGCTGCTGTAGAGAGCCAGCTCGGTGTAAAAGTTAACGTGCATGTCATTGGCCCGGGTCAGGACTACGAAGACATCTACGGTGATTGGGCGAATGCCCGTGAAGTAGGTGAGAGTGGCGCGCTACTGGTGCGGCCGGATCATTTCATCGGTTGGCGGGCACATGAAGTGTCAGCATCAGCGACAGATGATCTTGTTGCAGCAATGAAAGCTATTCTTGCACGATAAAAGTTTTAGCATCGAAAAATATAGGGGATACCGCCAATGGCAAAGCTACAAGCACCACCCGTTCCAACACGTGTTAATCGCATGGTCAATGATTTGACGAAGAACCGGAATAGTGCACGTGAGTTATTGCAGGAAGGCGGTTTCCCCGCTTTATTCAAAAAATACGAATTGAGCGATGCTGAAATCGCGGCGTTTGATAAAGCCGCAGAAGGTGGATTAGGGAAAATAGGCGTGCCGCCCATGTATCAGATGGGCCTATTGTCTATGATGAATCCTGATGCACATAATTTTCTAAATGTATCCTGTTTCCTAGAGCGCCACGCTGTAGAAGTTAAACAATCGGCAACGCCGGTATCACGGCAAGGGGAATAATAATGGGCAAAGTCGTTTCAGCTTTTGCGCAATCACACGTGATGTTTAACGACAAGGGTGTCGAGGAACAGGCCGCGAATGTCTTCAATGGCTTTAAAGAGATTGGTGAGAAGCTCCGCCAGTCCAAGCCGGATGTCATCGTCATCATCAGTAGCGATCATATGTTTAATATGATGTCTGATGTACAGGCCCCGATTTCTGTGGCTGTCGGTGACACGCATCTGCCATTTGGAGATCTGGCAATACCCGTTGAACCCTTCAAGGGACAGCGGGAATTTGCCGAAGCCTTTGTCCGTTTTGCCGCTGAAGAAGGTTTTGATCTGACGAAATATGAAGAAGAGGATTATCGCCCGGACCATGGTGTTTGTATTCCCACCATGTTCTGTAACCCTTTAGGGGATATTCCTACGGTTATCATTAATCTGAATATCAATATGGATCCGATCCCGTCACCACAACGTTCTTATGCGTTGGGGGAAGTATTACGGAAATATATTACTGAAGCACGCCCGGAAGGGGAGCGCATTGCCGTAATTGGGGCCGGGGGGATTTCCCATTGGCTCATGATCGAAGGCGATGGTCAGATCAATGAAGAATGGGATGAAGAGATCATCCAGACTTTCGCGCAAGGTAAAGCTGATACGCTATTGGACTTAACAGTCAATGATATCATTAAGATTGGCGGGAACGGTGGCGTTGAAATTATTAGTTGACTTGCTATGGCCGCAACAGTGCCTGGTGCAAAGGGACGAAAGGTATTCTACGAGCCGATTTATCCGTGGAAAACGGGAATGGGCGGCGTAGAGATGACAGTCTAAGAATCTGTCATCGATGATTTAAGGGTATAACGAAAAAATACGATGGAGAAAGAGATGTTTGATCATCTTGAAAGTAAATATATCGACGTAAACGGTATTAAAACACACTATATCGATGAAGGCGAAGGTGACAATATTGTCGTCCTCATCCATGGTGGTGGTGCTGGCGCGGATGGCAAAGGCAACTTTTCCACGAATGTCCCGTTTTATAATAAAGCCGGTATGCGGGTCATTTGCCCGGATATGGTAGGTTATGGCCGTTCAGATAAGCCGAACCCTGAAGAGTTTTCCTATACACAGGAAGCTCGTGCAGAGCACATTGCCGCGTTTATCGAAGCATTGGGCGTAGGTCCGGTTAACCTCGTTGGGAATTCTATGGGTGGTGCGGCTGCCTGTGGTGCCACATTACTGCGTCCGGACTTGGTGAAAAGCCTTGTTTTGATGGGGGCTGCGATCAAAATCGATCATGCCGAAATGGTTGCTGCACAGGATGACAATGCCGTTCATAAATATGACGGCACGCGTGAAGGTATGCTGCGCACTATCAAGGCGCTGACGCATAGTTATGAGCCAGCAGATGAGCTGGTTGATTATCGTCAGGAGTTGGCGACTGCCCCTGGTACGATGGAAGCCTTTATCGCCGCAATGAAATTGGCGTTTAACAATGGCCTTTATTATTCAGGCGAAGAGCTGGGTTCACTCAAGCCACCAGTCATGATTATCACAGGACGTGATGACATCATGGTGCCGCAACGCATGATGATTCAGGCGATGCAGGAAATCCCACATGCCTGGGGCGTATTTATGCCAGATTGCGGCCACTGGGTCATGATCGAATATCCAGAAGAATTCTGTAATCTGACGATGCAATTCTTCGAGGTAAGTGCGAAAGCATATTGTGATGGCTGCCCAGCATCTGCCTCAAGGGGGAGGCGACATCAGGGTTTGGATGCAGTGGCAGAATGATATAACAATCTTGCCTGTCTGCGATGAGCCGTAAGGCATCGCAAATATGTTGCAGTGGTGTGCCTTGGTTTTCGCGCCGATGGATTGTCACGAGAATTTGGCGTTTGTCACGCAGTGACGGGGTGATGGGTATCGGTAGGGGTGGTGTATTTTTTTGTAATTTCGCCTGCGCATAAAGAAGGGCATCAATCCCGGTATTACCAGTGACGTGGATTAGCGAAGGCGATATGGCTTCATGCTGTAAATTTGTGGCCGCCGCGGTGGTCGGCGCGAAATGGATATTTGCCAATACTGAAATGAGCCGGCGATTACCTTCTTCGGGCCACGGGGCTGCCATATCCCCGCTGCGGAGCCCAGCCTCCACATGACCAACGGGGATTTTTTGATGAAAGGCTGTCATCGCCCCGGCGAGGGCACTGTTGGTATCTCCCTGAACAAGGACCATGTCAGGGACCACTTCCTTCATGATATTTGGTAAATAGTATAGGCAATGGGCGACAAAAGCGGAAAGTCCATATTCGCGCAGGTTTGCAGGGGGGTATGTATCAGTGGAGGAGGGAAATGGCGGTAGACTGTGGTGTGGGGAAAGATCGAAAAAGTCCAGAAGAGGGGGGATTAAATCCTGATGTTGTTCTGTTGAGCAAAGAATAGGGGTGTAATGTGCACTGTTCCCCATAGCCTGAATAACGGGGGCCATTTTAATGGCCTCTGGACGGGTACCAATGATGACCATAATTTTATGGGGTGAAGAGTAGGCTCTTTTCTGCAACTGTTGATCCGTGACCGCAAATTTTTATGGAAGACCAGAAATCTTATGATAATGCGGTAAGGCGAAATAGCATCATAAAAAAAGGCAGCCTGTAAAGACTGCCTTTTGTGTATGAGAAACGAGAAATAATTATCTAAGATATCCGTTTTCTTCCAGATGGGCGACAATCTCATCAGCCGCCTGTTCAGGGGTCTTGAGGGTGGTGTCAATACGCAATTCCGGATCTTCCGGTGCTTCGTATGGAGAATCGAAGCCTGTAAAGTTCTTGATTTCACCCTGACGTGCCTTTTTGTATAGCCCCTTTGGATCGCGTTGTTCACAAATTTCAATTGGTGTGTCGATAAAGATTTCGATGAACTCTCCCGTTTCCACGAGATCACGGGCCATGCGGCGTTCGGCTTTAAAGGGTGAAATGAACGACACCATAACTAACAGCCCCGCATCTACCATCAATTTGGAGGTTTCGGCAACGCGGCGGATATTTTCCACCCGGTCGGCATCAGTAAAGCCTAGGTCCTTGTTAAGGCCGTGGCGGACATTATCACCATCAAGCAGGTAGGTATGCTGATGGCGGGCAAGTAGTTTTTGTTCCACCAGATTGGCCACAGTAGACTTCCCGGAACCGGACAGGCCAGTGAACCAGAGCATAGCGGGTTTTTGACCTTTTTGCTCGGCGCGGACGTCTTTGTTAACATCCGTAGCCTGCCAATGAATATTTTCCGCACGGCGTAGGCCATAATCAATCATGCCGACACCAACAGTATTATTGGTCAGACGATCAATAAGAATGAAAGCACCGGTCACATGATCGTCCGCATAGGGGTCAAAGGCGATGGCTTGGCCCAGTGAGAGGTTACAGACGCCGACTTCATTGAGTTCCAATGTCTTACCGGCTTCGTGTTCCATCGTGTTGACATTGATCTTATGCTTTAGCTCAGTCACAGTCGCATTGAGTGTCTTGCCCGCAGTTTTTAACAAATAGGGACGCCCGGGCAGCAAATGTTCGTCGTTCATCCACAAAACGTGCGCCATGAATTGATCGGTCAGCTGTGCGCGCTCTTGGGCGGCACAGATAATGTCCCCGCGGGAAATATCAATTTCATCTTCCAACACCAGGGTGATGGCCTGATGGGCGACCGCTTCGTCAAGATTGCCATCATAGGTGACGATTTCTTTGACTTTGCTTGTTTTAGCAGAGGGCAGGGCAACTATTTCGTCCCCGGGACGAATGCGGCCAGAGGCGACAGTGCCGGAAAAACCACGAAAATCGAGGTTCGGGCGGTTCACCCATTGAACAGGCAGGCGGAATGGTTTTTGTGTATCATCTGTGGTGACATCGACGTTTTCCAGCTCCGCCATAAGTGTCGGGCCATGATACCAGTCCATATTGTCGCTCTTGCTGAGGATATTATCCCCTTTAAGCGCGGAAATAGGGACGCAGCTAATATTCTTCAGGCCAATCCCTTTGGCAAATTCGCGGTAATCTTCTTCTATCTGGTTAAAGCTGTGCTGCGAATAGTCGACTAAGTCCATTTTATTGATGGCAACAATAACATGCTTGATACCCAGCAAAGAGACAATAAAGCTATGGCGACGGGTCTGTGTCAGGATACCTTTGCGGGCATCTACCAGAATAATGGCCAGTTCAGCGGTTGAGGCCCCAGTAGCCATGTTTCGCGTGTATTGTTCATGCCCAGGGGTGTCGGCAACGATGAATTTACGTTTGTCAGTGGAGAAGAAGCGATAGGCAACATCAATGGTAATACCTTGTTCGCGTTCTGCTGCCAGACCGTCAACGAGCAAGGCAAAATCAATATCCCCGCCCTGTGTGCCGACTTTTTTACTGTCATTTTCCAGTGTATTCAGTTGGTCTTCGAAGATCAGCTTTGAATCATAAAGCAAGCGGCCGATAAGCGTGCTTTTGCCGTCATCAACGCTGCCGCAGGTAATAAAGCGTAGCAGGCTTTTGTCTTCCTGTGCCTGTAGATATTCATGGATATCCTTGGCGATCAAGTCGGATGAATGTGCCATTAGAAATATCCCTCTTGTTTCTTTTGTTCCATGGACGCATTGCTGTCCTGATCGATGACGCGGCCTTGTCTTTCGGAGGTGCGGGTCAGTAACATTTCCTGAATAATTTCAGGCAGTGTTTCCGCATCAGATTCAACTGCACCGGTTAGGGGATAACAGCCCAAGGTGCGGAAACGGACTTTTTTCATTTCGGGCTTTTCGCCTGACTTTAACGGCAAACGTTCATCGTCCACCATGATAAGCACGCCGTCACGTTCCACAACCGGGCGTTCTTTCGCCATATAGAGCGGAACAATCGGAATATTTTCTTTATAGATATATTGCCAGATATCCAATTCCGTCCAATTGGAAAGCGGGAAGACACGAATGCTTTCGCCTTTGTGTTTACGGCAGTTATATAAGTCCCATAGTTCCGGTCGCTGGTTTTTCGGGTCCCAGCGGTGTTGTGCGGAACGGAAAGAGAAAACACGCTCTTTGGCCCGGCTTTTTTCTTCGTCACGCCGTGCCCCGCCAAAGGCCGCATCGAAGCCATATTTGTCTAAAGCCTGCTTTAAGGACTGGGTTTTCATAACATCCGTATGAATGGCCGACCCATGGGTGAACGGGCCGATGCCTTCTTTAACGCCGTCCTGATTAATGTGTACAATAAGGTCCAACCCTAATTCTGCGGCAAGGTTATCGCGAAAGGCGATCATTTCTTTGAATTTCCATGTGGTATCCACATGCATAATCGGGAAGGGGGGCTTTGAAGGGTAAAATGCTTTCATCGCCAAATGCATCATGACGGCAGAATCTTTACCGATAGAGTACAGCATAACCGGATTGTCCGCTTCTGCGACAACTTCGCGCATGATGTTGATGCTTTCCGCTTCAAGTTGTTTGAGGTGTGTCAGGGATGTCATGTGGCATTAGTCCTGTATCAGGCGTTGTGAAAGGTCATCTTTGAACGGTTAAAATATGGTCCGAAGCTAAGAATGCAAATGTTATCTTCCGAAATATTTTGCGAATAATAGTGTATTTTTTATAAAAGTACATAATTAAATGTTAAAAAAATAATTATACATAAAAATAGTGTTTTAATAAGGGTTGAGGCACACCGACATTGCATAAAAAGAATATGAACATTCAGGTGCGCGGCCTATGCCGGGAACATAGCGCGTAAGGGTTAAGAGACGGCAAACATTCCGGCAAAAATGAAGGCAATAATGCGGGTGGGGCTATCGGTTTAGAGTGAGAAAGGTATCTGTCTGTTGAGTAAAGCCGCAAAGTTCTCTTCTGGCAGGCCGGCCCCGATATCATGAAAATGGATTTGCTGATAAGTCGCCATGAGTTTGCCTTCTTTGGCATTGTCGTAAATGTCACCCAAGCCAAGAAAATGATCGTAGCCGAATAAAATACGAGGTTCTTCTGTGCTATCCAAAAGGGGAAACAGAGTCCGGAGGCATTGTTTTGAAAGACCGCTTTCATTGGCTGTTGAGATAACATATTGAGTAATACAGGGTTGCCTCAAGGCTGCAGTCCAGAATTGCTCAATGAGTTTTTGGTCTGCTATTGGCCAGTGTTTAAGTAAATTAATGCCCGTAAGCTCAAGACCGGCGCGTTCTACAAGGGCCGTGCCGAAGAGGCGAATATAGACCTCGCCTTTGGCGGGATGTTCCAATAAGAAACAGTTTGGTAGTAAAGGCAGTAAGGCTTGCGGTTGTAGTGCTTTGCGTGCAGGGATCATCTTCCCTTCAGGGCGTAAGGAAAGCCAGTAATCATACACGTCTTTAATATCAGGATAATTATCAAGATTAGAAAGAAACTGCTGCATAGCTTACACCGGAATGACTGCATCATTTTAATAGCTGCGCCATGTTAATCTCATAAACGTTGTATTTGCAACAAATTAAAATCAACTTATTAAGATGTTTTAATATGCATAATATAAGTGTGGATAGGAATACGGATTATCAATCAAAAATAAAGTCATAACCCATTGAATAAAAAAGCTTATATAGTGATTTTGTTTTTTGTAATGCCTATTGTTTTTTAAAATGTAGGACAATGGTTTGCTCGCTCCAAATACCAGGGATAAATGCCAATACAGTAGATGTTCGCAACGGCGCGCCCTTTGCCCTTCTAGAGTGCTATGGGTATTTTTCAGTTTGTACTTCGTTGTAGGGGGGGCAGGTCAGGCTGGTCGTGCGTTTGCGGGTGAGTGCGTTAGGGGGGCTAAATTGTCAATGAATTGGTGGGCGCAGGTTTCCCAGCTGAATTCCAAAGCATAATCGCGACAACGATCCGCAGGAATATTTAGGGCTTCTATGCAGGCTTTATGTAAATCGTGGTCCAATATAGCGATATCTGCCCCACCAACGACATCCAATGGCCCTGTTACGGGAAAAGCGGCAACGGGTAATCCACAAGCGAGCGCTTCCAACATTACCAGTCCAAAAGTATCTGTGAGACTCGGAAAGACAAAGACATCGCCCAGATTATAGTAATCGATAAGCTCTTTTCCCTGTTTTGCGCCAGGGAAAATGACATCAGGATAGCGTTTTTTTAGTTCTTCTAGATAGGGGCCCTCGCCAATAACAATTTTTGTGCCGGGGAGGTCGAGCTTAAGAAATGCGTCAATATTTTTTTCTTTAGATACACGCCCGATATTAATAAAAACCGGCCCGTCTAAGGATATTATTCTATCATCAGTTGGGCGGAATAACGCCGTATCCACGCCACGTGTCCAATCGGCAAGATTGTTAAAACCTGCGTCCTCAAGTTCACGGCGCATGGTCGGTGTGGGGACGAGGATTTTTTTAGATGGGGCGTGAAACCAGCGCATAAACCTGTATCCCCAACTAAGCGGGGTATTGATGCGCGCATTGATATATTCGGGAAAACGGGTGTGATAACCCGTCGTGAAGTTAAGGTTGCGCTGTAGGCAAATTCGTCGCGCGGCCAATCCCAGCGGGCCTTCCGTAGAGATATGAATGGCATCAGGTTGATGCGTGTCCAGATATTGACGAATAATCTTTTTTGCAAAAAAACCGAGACGAATTTCAGGATAAAGCGGCATAGGCAATGTCAGCGGGCAGTCCTGTGGCGTAATGACCTCAATCTTATGGCCAAGTTTATGACATTCTTCTCTTAGTTGTTTTAAGGTGCGGACGACGCCATTGATTTGTGGTTCCCATGCGTCTGTGACAATCAGGATATGCATCACGCAGCCTCTACGGTTTTATTTTTATTCTTACTACGTGGTTTTTTCTTATGTAATTCTTCATCAGTGAGAATGGCTTCGCGCTCGCTAACCCAGTCAATAATGCGAAACTTGCCATTCTTGTCTTCAACTAATGCGGTGCAACTTTCGACCCAGTCGCCATCATTCATGTAAACAATTCCGTCCATTTTGCGAATCTCTGCATGATGGATGTGGCCGCAGATGACGCCATCTACCTCTCGGCGGCGCGCTTCTTCAATCAATAGATTTTCAAAGTCATAAATAAATTGCACTGCATTTTTAACTTTGAATTTTAGATAGGCCGAAAGGGACCAATAGCCGAACCCCAGCTTACGACGACAATAATTAAAGACGGTATTGAGTTTGAGGCAGGTTTCATAAGCCCAGTCACCAAGATAGGCCAGCCATTTAGCATTCAGGAGGACGCCATCAAAGGCGTCTCCATGCATGACGAGATACTTTTTGCCGTCTGCAGCGATGTGTACGGCTTCTTCGGCTACTTCGATGCCGCCAAAATGTATGCCGAAATAATCGCGAAAGATTTCATCATGGTTGCCGGTAATATAGATAACACGGCTCCCTTTTCGTGCTTTACGCAAAATTTTCTGCACGACATCATTATGGGCCTGGGGCCAGTACCAATTTTTTTTGAGTTTCCAGCAATCAACAATGTCACCGACCAGATAGAAATTATCGGCATCGTGATATTTGATGAATTCCAATAAGTAATCCGCATTACAACCGCGGGTTCCTAGATGGATGTCAGACAGGAAAATGCTTTTATAGCGGCGTACCTTACCCTGCATAACGCGATCTTTTCTCATGCTTTATCATGGGGGCACGTTATGGCGTATTTGTTTAGGTTAGGTGACAGGTAGTTTGCGGTTTTATGACGTTGTCTCAGGTGCCGTAACAGCAGCCTGACGGGGCAGGGTGAAGGTTAGCACACTACCGAGTGCTAACATGGTGGCTGCCGCCAGCAGACAGGCGACAATCCCCCCTTGTTGATAACAAAGTCCTGATAAAATCGTGCCCAATAGCCGCCCGGCGGCGTTGGCCATATAATAAAACCCGACGTCCAGTGACACCGTGTCTGATTTGCTGAAGGCCAGAATCAGATAGGAATGGACAGATGAATTAACGGCAAAGACCACCCCAAACAGAATCAGGCCAGGCAAAATAATTAAATCCTTTGACAGTGGAGTGTAAACGTAAGCCATAGACATGATGATGGGGATCAGCGACAGCAGGCTAATGCCGATGCGGGCGGCTTGTATTTCCGTATGGCGGCCATCCTGCGATCGTTTGATAATATTGGGTGTAAAGCCCTGGACAAAACCATAGCCAATGATCCAGAAGGCCATAAAGGCCCCCACCTCATGAAAGGTCCAGTTAAGGATTTCATAAAGGAAGAGCGGCAGGGCAACAACAAACCAGACGTCGCGCGCGCCGAAGAGCATCATTCGGGCTGCCGATAATTTATTTATATCGGCTGATTTTGCCAGTATGTGTGTGAACTTGGTTTTGTGTTTGGTTGCGCCCGATGTTGCGGGCAGTAAAATAAGGGCTAATAGTAATAGGAGGCTGAGTGCCGCGGCCATAAGTAACAGAGAGGCCGTGAAGCCTATGGCCGTAAGCAAGGCCGCCCCCACGAAAAAGCCCAAACCCTTTAAGGTGTTTTTTGACCCGGTCAGTAGAGCTACCCACTTAAAAAGCACGGAATGTGCATTTTCCTTTACCAATAGCTTTATGCTGCTTTTAGCACTCATTTTTGTGAAATCTTTGGCTATTCCTGATAGCCCCTGCGCGCAAAGGACGTAAGTGACAGACAGGCTGCGTGGCCAGTCGGGGTTCAGCATCGATAGCGTGATGAGAGCGACTATCTGTAACCCGAGACCGATATAGAGTGTAAGATTGAGGCCCAGGCGGTTGCCAATCCATCCGCCGACAAGATTGGTGATAATGCCAAAGACTTCATATAACAAAAACAGCGTTGCTAATTGTAATGGCGTGAAGCCCAACGTGTGGAAATATAACAAGACTAACATACGCAAGGCACCATCTGTCAGGGTGAAGCCCCAATAGGCACCAGTGACGATAGCGTAATGACGTTTCGGGTTAGCATCTGACATGTGACGGGCCTTTAAGACATCATGCGGGCAACTTTACGGGCGAGTTCCGCCAATCGCGTTGCATAGCCGACTTCATTATCATACCACGCCAGTATTTTTACCTGTGTGCCGTTAATCACCATGGTGGATAAGGCATCTATAATGCTGGAGCGGGTATCGTTGTTGTAGTCAGTGGATACAAGTGGGCGTTCTTCGTAACCAAGTATGCCTTGCAGATCGCCATGAGCCGCAGCGGCGAAATAAGCGTTGACCTCTTCCTTTGTTGTGGGGCGTTCGACCTCAAAAACACAATCAGTCAGGGACGCATTGAGGACAGGGACGCGAACGGCTAATCCATTAAGCTTTCCGGCCAGTTCAGGATAGATCATTGTGATTGCCGTGGCGGAACCTGTGGTCGTTGGGATCAACGCATTTAGACAGGCGCGCGCCCGGCGAAAGTCCTTATGGGGCTGGTCTATTATAGATTGTGTGTTTGTCAGGTCATGAATTGTCGTCATAGAGCCATGCCGGATGCCCAGGTTTTCGTGAATGACTTTGACAACCGGGGCCAGACAATTCGTTGTGCATGACGCCGCTGTGACGATGTGATGTTTTGCGGGGTCATACAGATTATCATTGATGCCCATGACGATATTCAACGGGCCGTCTTTGACCGGGGCAGATACGACAACCTTTTTCACACCCCTCTGGAAGTAGGGAGCCAATGCAGGCGTGGTTTTAAACACCCCCGTACATTCAAGTACAAGATCAACCCGAAGGTCCTGAAGGGGCAGAGGGGCAATATCGGCAAAATGTGTGACTGTGATTGCCTTGCCATCCACATAGAGTTTGCCGTTCTCACTGCGGACGGGACGGGATAGACGGCCGTGGAGGCTGTCAAATTCCAGAAGGTGGGCTGCTAACGCCGCATCGCCTTCCTTTTCATTAATGAGAACGACATCCAGTTCAGGAAAATCACCTTCCAGAATTGCCCGTAGGGCTAAACGCCCCATGCGCCCAAAACCATTTATTGCCACGCGTATGGTCATCTTATTCTCCTCATCTTATGAAGAAGGATCCCTTTAATCTATATTTCTGGAATTATAGATTAATAGATTATGGGTCAAGTGATGATTTTATGACGATGCACAAATCGTGATAGTGCGGGCGGTCGTCAGACCAAAGTCGGGGTTAAAGGCCTGTGATTATCACGTTATGATTTTGTTAAGTATAACGTTGTTATCCTGTTGAGCAGGGAGGACAAACCATGACAATCAATGCGACATACAAGGAAGCTGCAGATATGCAAGACCGCAGACAATCTCTTGCGCAGGCGTTGGTGAAACGATTGGGCCGGGATGGGGCGAAGCAGACATGCCGTGAAAATCACTGGCACGGTGTGTTGGCGGCGGTGAACGATATGCGTGGTGTCGGCACAGCTTAAGGGCAGATTTCATTCTTCGGTAATATCATTTTGTAGAAAATGTATCTTGGGTCTTAGGCGGTGGTGATGAATTGTTTAAATTGGTTGCCACGATCTTCAAAACTTTTAAAACCATCATAGCTTGGGGCGGCGGGAGAGAGTAAAATCAGACCGCCTTCTGGTGTGATGTTCTGTGCAATTTGTGTTGCTTCCGTAAGGTCCTTTGCCTGAAGAAGTTTAGGGGACGTGATATGTGTCCCTTTCTTGCTTATGGCGTCTTTTAAGGCTGTATGAAGCCGTGGCCCTGTCTCATAGGCGGTGATGACGGCATGTAAGGGGTGTTCAACAATATATGTGGCAAGGGTATTAAAGTCCTGACCACGATCTTCACCGCCTGCAATCAGTGTTAGGGTTTCACCTGGAAAGCTGTCAAGGGCTGCTAAAGTGGCTTCCGGTGTCTTACTGTTGCTGTCATTGACGATTTGGTGTTGCCCAATTTGGCCGAGATATTCCAAACGGTGAGGAAGGCCGGGAAAACACAATGCGGCCTGAAGGCAGTCGTGTTCGTTTAACCCCAGTGTTTGGCAGAGCGTTAGGGCCGCGGCCAGATTGACCAGATTATGAATGCCTTTTAGGGGCCAGTCGTTTTTCTTTAGGATGGGCTTTTGTTTATGATAAAGCCAGTCTTGGGCGACATGATATCCCGCATGATCATTAAACCATATGGTATTGGGGCGGTGTGGGGCATGGCGTTCACGTATGCGCGGATCTGCGGCATTTAAGATCGCCTGCGTTGTGGGGGAGATAAGGATATTCAGCTTATCTCGATAATATTGTTCGTGACTTTGGTGCCATTGAAGATGTTCAGGAAAAAGGTTTAGCACAAGCGCGATATCCAGGAGAGGCGGACCAGATGTGCTATACAGGTCTGCTGTCTGATAACTGGACAGTTCAATGATCCAGGCGCGGCAATCAGTAAGCGGGTCCAATTCCAACAGTGGGGTGCCGATGTTGCCTGCGAGTTGTGCCGGAAAACCGACATTGTTGAGAATGTGGTGCAGGAGGCAGACTGTGGTGCTTTTTCCATTGCTGCCGGTAACGGCAATGGCCGGCGCGTTTCGCGGTTGGGCCAGCCATATATTCGTAGGGGTTGTAACTTCTCCGCCGTTCTGGCGAAAGGCAATCAATTCCGGGCGATAGCGACTAATACCCGGGGATTTGATAACGATATCTGTTGTTTGCAACGCTGTTGGAATATCTGCACCACTGGCAAAAACAAGGTTGTCATCATTGGGAATTTTGTCGTCCTGCAGCGGCGCATCCGTGATGATGGTAAGGGGAATATTGCCGAGTTTTGCTCGCAGGAAATGTAATGTAGCGAGTCCTTCGCGGCCAAGTCCCCATAGGCTGATGCGTTTCCCCTTAAGCATGAACAGCTGCATATAATATATCCCATTCCTTGTCAGATAAGAGATGCGGTGGCAGCATAGTTGTCGCATCGTTTAGAAGTTCTTCCTGTGAGGCCGGAAGCTGCCCCAATTCGGTATTAAGGGTTGTAATAACTGTGTCTTGTGACCAGTTGGGGTGGGCCGCCAAATAGCGTAGTGCCGTTTGGCATTCTTCGACTTCACCAACACATTCAAAAGGTTTGTGGCCTGTAAGGCCAGTGAGCTCACGGTAGCCGAGTAATTGGTCGGCATTATTCAGCATGTTAGTGCCAAAAATTTCGATCAAGGTATCGCGCTCTACGAAAGGGGCGAGGGCCAGAAAGACAAAACGGCATTTCGGACAATTGCCGCACCAGCCGTGTTGGCGTTTGTCCGTATCAATGTGGAAATTACGATTGCAGCTTTTGAAGACAGGGAAATAAGCGGGCATTTGTGCAAAAAGGCGGGCTATGCCGAGTTCTGAGAGGGGTCGCAGGAATGAGAAATACTTAATTGTTTGCAGGACATTATCTTGTATGTAGCGACTGAAGCCCTGTTCAAAGGCAAATGATTTACTGTATTGGTGATTGATGTTCAGGTCGCCCATCTGCAAATTGCCCTGATTGGCGGAGCGTTCATTTGAAAATGCGATTTTATCAAAGCCGTATATTAGCCCCGCTGCAATCATGACAAAGGAGAGGATCCCCGTTATGGGGACATGGCCGTTATAGGCTCCTTCTTTGTTCAGGGAAAACAGTCCGGGATCCAGCTGACGTTTGATGTATATTGCAGCGGGGAGTGCTGCCGTTTCCAGACAGTCCAACATTGGTTGTGTCGCATTGACGCATATAGGGAGAAGAGTGTCCCCCGCAGCTTTTAAAGTCTCTAACGTTACAACGGAATCCTTGCCACCGCCAATGGGAACCGCCGTGACCCGTGGTAAAGAAATGGTGTGTGGCGTGAGGGAGGGGGCATTCGTGTTTTGGCGGAAATGAATATGCCCGCGCAAGTCTAATGCGTTTTCAACGGCAAACTCGCCAAGCCCCTGTAGATAGAAATCTTCAAAAAACCGGGCTTCTGCGGCCGTAACGCCTTCTTGTGCATAAATCAATTCATGCGGGACAAATGCTTTATAATAGCTAATTCCAGCTGCGAGGTGGATTTGTCGAAAGACTGCTTCCAATGCGCTTTCTTCTGCTTTTGAAAGCGGGCGGCGATGGCCTGTGAAGGTAATTTTTTCTTCGAAACGTGGGCCATTATCATAGCCGTAGTGTAGCTTTAATACACCATCGTGCGGCATATAACAGTGGTCTAAGAAATGAAAGCTTGCAGAGGAATCGAGTGTCATCTGTATTCTATTATGATGTCGGGCCATATGTTACCAACTGTTGCCCAGTACAATCATGTTGGTCTGATGACCATAACAGAAAAATTCGGCCGCAAAAGAGGCAGTTGCAGAAAAGATGCCCGTTGTAGCAATTTTAGGCAGATCGTAATCGTTCGGGGGGGAAAGATAAGGAAACGGCTGTGCCCAGTCCAAGTTCACTGCAAATATTCATATGCCCATCGTGCAGTTCTGTCAGCTTCTTAACCAAAGTCACGCCAAGTCCTGTACCTTCTGTGTTGCGGTTGAACTGCGTGTCGGCCTGACGGAAAGGTTCCATGATATGGGGGATGTCTTCTTCTGCGATACCAATACCGCTGTCCTTGACCGTAATGATTAACGGTCCTCCTTCTTCATGGGACGCATAGATGTCCACGTCACCGCCTTTAGGGGTAAATTTGATAGCGTTAGAAATCAGGTTTAGCAGCATTTGCTTAAAGGCGCGCGCATCACCGTAGAGCTCTGGCAAATCATCTGAAAAATGTTGAGTAATGGTAAGGCCCTTGGCATTTGCTGTGGGGCGGACCATTTGTTCAACGCTGCGGATTGTCTCTGGCAGGTCTACATCTTCTTCGTGCAGCTCCATTTTTCCGGCTTCGATTTTTGATAAATCCAAAATGTCATTAATGACCTGAAGCAGATGCTGTCCTGCATTGTGTATGTCGCTGGAATATTCTTTATATTGCGCGGTGCTGTGTGGACCTAACATTTCTTGCGCGAGTAAGTCTGAAAAACCGATGATCGCATTTAACGGGGTTCTTAATTCGTGGCTCATCAGTGCCAGAAACTCAGACTTGGCCCTATTGGCTTCGTCCGCCATATCACGGGCAACTTTCAAATTTTCGGCCAGTTCAAACATGCGCATGGCCTGACTGTGTAAGATGGCTTCGCGCGCGGTGGACGTTGTGACAGCATTGACTTGTATCATGCAGTAACGTTCACCCTGTGACTGTAAGGGCTTCACAAGAATTATCTGTGTAACAGGTTCTTTCTCACCGCTGTCGGGGTTGGTTTGATATAGAGATAATGGATCACGGGCATAGTCTGGCGTCAGGATAGATCCAACCGCATAGTCAAAAACAGCATGGATAGACTTGTCGAGCTGTTTGCCTTCGATTTCGGGAAAGGCTTCATAAATATGGTGGCCTTCCAGATGGATATCATCTTCCTGGTTTTCAGGTCTAAATTGCGCGATCCAGCTATTGCAATGAAGAACGGTCAGTCTTTCATCAATAATGATGATGCCATTTTCAACCTGATCCAGAACGGCTTCGAAAAGCAGGCCTGGTCGTGATCGTGGTGCAAGATGGTGAACAACACTCACGCGCTATCCCTTATGTCTTTCTGGCGGTATCCCGCTATTTTCATTAAATATTGTTCTCTCCGCGCATATACATGGCGAAGAATGAAGGCTCCTTTATAGTCTGCTCAGGTTAATGTTTCCCTACTGTGGGTTATTTATTGTTATTCCGTCATCACAGTGGGGGCTTGTGCTGGTTTGTCGCCTTTTCAAAGGCGCGGATAAATTGCCGCAACCGCGTGGCGTTGGCCCCAAAGTCATTCATCCCCACCCGGGAGACACTTATAAGATCAATGCGGCTTCCTGCCCCGTGTGGGGGCGTGTGGGGTTGGACGCGGATAGCGATGTCATCAACAAAGCCAAACCAGAATGAGGTCTGTGATGCCTCTATAAGGTATTTCTCTCCTGATGTGTGAACGATGTCCCACCCTAAGCTTTGCGCGACTGTCAAGGCTGTGGTGTAGGCTTCGTCCGGGGGAGATGTCGTCATGACGGGTCTAATGTCGGGATAAGCGGCTAATTGTAGAGGGGCATTCTTTTCTTGTGGGTAGCTCAGGCTGTTCCAGTGATCTTCCCGTTGGTGTGTGAGAAATTCGAACAGTGGCGGTGAAGAAGGATCCGTTGTAATGCTATGGATAGGCGGGTAATTGCCTACTTGTGCATTTAAGATCCAAAAAAATCCGCTCGCCAGGCCGGTCAGAACAATTGTTTTCCAGTGGGCTTTTAGGGCTGGGGTAGGCTCTCCCTGAAGGCCACGGATAATAACCCATAAGGTTAGTAAGCCGCAAATTGATAGGCCAACGAGGCTCGCGAACATGGCCGCTTTGAAGGCTGTCAATGGCGCGCAGAGCCCAAGTCGGGCAACAGGTCCTGCAAAAATCACAATTATCAGTAGTGAAAGGGCAATGACTGCATTGGCCCTAGTGAAGTTATGATGTGTTGCGGACATAACATCCTCCCCCTTTGTGTATGGTCGCGTACTCATTTTTCTGGTTATACAGTTGTTCTCTTTTTCCATGGCTTGAGAACAATTGCGGTCCTTTCTCATATTAAACGTGGTCTTTTGATCCGGATCAAGGTCGCCTTTGGTCTTATAGATTATAGAGTAGACTCATGAGATAGATGGGGTGTTCTCTGCAGGTGGCTTTTTTGCAGAGAGCGCATATCAGTGTAATGAGTTAAATGATGTTTTTATCGCTTCCCCATATTCGTCGCCAGCTGGTCCATGCGCCGCAGCGCTGGGGATCTTTTTTCGCTATTCTTTTGTTCGCGCAGATGATGAGCACGGGGATTACGCCCGTTTTGCAGGCTTCGCCGGGAGAGAGCAGCTTGCAAAAAGCACTGCGGGCGATCTGTGTTGTGAATTCTGATACATCGGGCAGGGCATTTGATCAAAGTGGGGTGGCCGCTGACTGCATTGTCTGTGGTTGCTGTATGGGTGGTAAGGGGGAGCACTGCCTGCTACGACTGGCTGTCTTTCTTATTGTCGGTATGGGGCTGGTGTCTTTTGTGTGGCAACAACCTATAAGAGGGCTGGTTTGGCAGCAGGCAGCCCCAAGGGGCCCACCTGTATGTTTGCGTTAAGGATATAAGCAAAAAAAAGACACCGCCGGGGCGAATCTGGCGGTGTCTTTTTTTGCAGGGTGCATCTAAAGCCTTTTTCTTAACGGTTCTATAGTGTTAAGATAACAGTACGGGAGTGTGAAGGGCGTTATATTATAGTCGCCCGGTATCTTTAGTTTATAAATAAATAGAGGGAGGGTGGCTTGTTCGTTTCAAATATTCTGCAACGTAAAGGACATGATGTTATTTCCATTAAGCCGGGTGTAACAATTCAGGAAGCGGCCCGCGTGTTGCGTGAAAATAAAATCGGCGCCATTATTGTTTGCAAAGAAGATGGAAAAATGTGCGGGGTACTGTCAGAGCGGGATATCATTATCGCGTTGGCAAAAAAGGGGGCTGCCGTTCTCGATCATATGGTATCTGAATATATGACCGAAGGCGTTTATACATGTGGCCCGGATGATGATATGTCCTCTGTGATGTCGTTGATGACATCACGACGTATCCGCCATGTTCCTGTGGTTCAGGATGAAAAGGTTATTGGCATTATTAGTATCGGTGATGCGGTGAAGCAACGTATTGCAGAAACTGAGGCCGAGGCCGAGGCGTTAAAACAGTATATCACGACAGGGTAGTCGGCAGTGCATAGTATGGGGTGTGTTCTGGAGAGAGACGCATCCAACTGACCTGGAAGGTGTGAAAGGGGCCATGTTATGTGCCCCTTTTTTTAATATTGTGGCTCATCTGCGTGCTGTGAGGCCTGACGGTATGTTAAATGACATGAGTCGCTAAAAATTTATTCTCTTCTATATTGATGTTTTGAGTAATTTTTCTTTTTAATGGATATTAACCTACTATATTAAAATAGTATTTCAGGATTAGACCTGCTGCGGATAGAGGCAGATTAGGTGTTCGGTACAGATTGTGCTATTTAAAGACGATGCCTTGATAAGGCAGAAATAAGAATAATAAGCAGGTATTTTTGTGTCAAAAGGCGCAAGAAAACTGTAGTTTTGGAAAAAAGTGATTTTTTCTAAATTTTCTTCTTTACAGGATGTTATGTTGTGCTTATAACCCGCTCTCACCGACGGGGCGGCTTGCTTCTGTTTATCGCTTGAGAGGGTGGTTTTCGTA
>MDSW01139571.1_pt1 | contig 54766 bp, 48 predicted proteins | sample 811171 | NCBI WGS metagenome assembly MDSW01 (sample SAMN05326641, study PRJNA326480) | marine metagenome | isolation source: seawater | place: Atlantic Ocean: North West | collected 2012
ATTTTTGGTAAAACTTCGGCAGCATTGCCTAATAAACCAACTGAAATAGGATTTTGATTAACTAAAGATAATTTTATTAAATGCAGTGCCTCTTCTAACGATTCTGTAGACTGATCTAAGTAACCTGTTTCTAATCTTTTTGCTATTCTCTCTTGATCACATTCGATAGCAAGCATTGAAGCACCTGCCATTGTCGCTGCAAGAGGCTGAGCACCTCCCATCCCACCTAATCCTGCAGTTAAAATCCATCGTCCACGTAATTCACCGTTAAAATGCCTGCGCCCCATTTCAACAAATGTCTCATAGGTGCCTTGAACAATCCCTTGGCTTCCAATATATATCCAAGAGCCTGCAGTCATCTGCCCATACATCATTAACCCTTTTTTATCCAACTCTCGAAAATGATCCCAATTAGACCATGCTGGTACAAGATTCGAATTAGCTATAAGTACTCGAGGTGCTTCTGTATGTGTCTTAAAAACTCCTACTGGTTTTCCAGATTGGATTAATAACGTTTCATCATCATCAAGATTAATTAAACTTTTCACGATAGCATCAAAAGACTCCCAATTTCTTGCCGCTTTCCCTATTCCTCCATAAACAATCAACTCATCTGGATTCTCCGCTACTTCAATATCAAGATTGTTCATTAACATTCTTAGTGGTGCTTCAGTTAACCAACTTTTTGCCTGAATTTTCGATCCTCTTGATGCTTTTATTTGTCTTTTAATCATTACAACTGACCTCTTACATAAACTTTTTATTATTTTTTTGAAACTTATTACTCTTAACAGGCTCGTAATGCCCAACTAATTCATATCTATCCCCGGGATGATAAAACTTCCCATACGTTATCATTTCTTTTTTTACCCAAGTTTTTCTTGTAATTAGCAAGCAAGGGCTTTCTTTTTCTATCTCCAGTAAATTGGATATGAGATTTTTTGGAATAATCGCACTTACTATTTGTTCTGCCTGATGCAAGGGAGAAATTCCACTGAGGTATGAGCTTGGTGTAATAGATAAAAAGTCTTGCTCAAGAAAATTAGGAGCAAAAAACCTATTTATATAACGATCTTCAATTTGGATTGGTATGCTATCTTCATAATGAACTAATAAAATATGAAATATTTGCTCATTACTATCAATATTCATTATTCGTGAAATTTTCCTAGGTACATCAATCAAAGATTGCTTGATGATTCTCGAGTTGTGCTTATTTCCTCTAAATGCAACCTCATCAGCAATATTTTTTATTTCAAAGAGATGAGAATTTACCCTAAAGTCAGAAACAAAAGATCCAACCCCAGCTCTACGGTTGAGATAACCTTCTTCATTCAGCTCTTTTAAAGCTCGGTTGGCTGTCATTCTTGAAACACCCATAGATTTAACTAGTTGATTTTCAGAAGGAACTCTCTGAAGTGGTTTGAGAGCACCATCATAAATTTGCTCAATTATCAGATCTTTTAGTTGTTGATATCTCGGTATTTGTTTATTTTGCATTCGACTCTTCTGGTGTGAAAATTTTTTCAAGCGCGTTATTGAAGATTAAAGTTTTTCCTGCACTATCGGAATTATCTATCCACTCTCCATTTATCATAGTTTGTGCAATCAATGAATTCTGATTTGAAAATACAATCGCGTCTAATAAGGTTTTATTTGAATGGCCAGCTAAGGAAGGATTACTGCTTGATATTTCGAGTAAATTAGCACTGCTACCATCCGCCAGTTGGCCAAGATTAGTATAGCCTGATGCATTGGCACCTCCTTTGAGCGTTTCATTAAAAAGAAACTGACCGCACCCAATATTATCTTTTGAACTTATATTTCTCTCATAATTAACCAATCTTTGCGAATACTCTAACCATCTCAATTCCTCGAATGGATCAATGGAAATATTACTATCAGAACCGATTGCAAACGTACCTTTATGTTGAATGTAATCTTTTAATCTGAATATCCCATCACCAAGATTTGCTTCCGTGGTCGGACAAATACATACAGTTGCATTTGACTTAGCAAGAGTTTCTACCTCTCGATTATTGATATGAGTTGCATGAACTAAACACCAACTCTCATCTACGGAGAAATTATTTATCAACCATTCGACTGGTCTTGTTCCGTATAGTTTTGAAAATTCACTCACTTCGATTTTCTGCTCGGCTATATGCATATGAATTGGAATATTTTCTTTGTCTTTAAAATCAGCAATTTTTCTCAATGATTTTTCATTTACAGCTCTGAGACTATGAATTCCAATAGCTATCTTATGAGGATTTTCTATTAATGATTTTGCATATTCGTAGTGATCCAAAAAATCGCCGATCGTACTGTAAAATTTCTTTTGTTGTATAGATAACTCCTCGTCTAAAAAGCCACCTCTTTGATAAAGTATTGGCGTATAAATAAGATTGATACCTGTTTCTTTGGCTGCCTTGAGAATCGAATGAAATAATTTATTGTTAATGTCTTTTTGATCATCATCACGATGAACATAATGGAATTCAACAACTTGAGTGTATCCTCGAGAAATCATTTCTTTATATGCCTGACAAACAATTGCAGATAATGCCGAAATATCGAGATTATCTACAAGTTGATACATTTTTTTTCTCCATGTCCAAAAATTATCCTCACTTTTTCCCATAATATGCTCTGTATGACCACTTAGAGCTCTCTGGAAACTATGACTATGAGCATTACATAAGCCAGGGATAACAATATCGAGATGTTTTGATATCTTATCTTTTGGAGGTTTTTTCTGTGATATATTGTTTATGAGGCCGTGATTGACCTCAAAATAAATATCATTATTCCATCCATCTTGGAGAAGGATTTTTTTAGCGTAGTATGTCGACATTAGTAAGATTAATTTAGTTGTATATACAGGCTAATACATGATAATTTTTTATGCAAGTTATCCAATCAAAGGATTCAAGTAATCAAATGCAAGATTATGATCTACTAATTACTGATATCAATATTGCCTCTATGGCCCAGAATAATTTGGACTATGGAATTATCAAGAATGGTTCAATTGCAATAAAAGGTGATCGAATATCATGGATTGGAAGTAGCGATGAAATTCCCAAAGCGGGGTATAAAGAAAAATTGGCAATGCCGGGGAAATGGATTACGCCAGCTTTAATAGACTGTCATACTCATTTAGTATTCGCAGGTAATCGTGCCTGGGAATTTGAGGAACGCATCAAAGGAAAGAGCTATTCGGAAATCTCTTTAGCTGGTGGCGGTATTATCTCAACAGTTCTTGAAACTCGAAAATGTTCAAAAGATAAATTAATTAACCTGGCAAAAAAAAGATTGAAGTCATTACAATCAGAGGGTGTAGGAACAATAGAAATAAAATCTGGTTATGGATTAGATTTAGAATCTGAAAAAAAAATGCTTATGGTAGCTAACGAACTAGACAATGAACAAATCACCATTAAAAAAACTTTTCTCGGGGCTCACTCTCTACCTCCAGAATATAAAGGCAGGGGTGATGATTATATCAAATACATCTGCAATGAAATGTTACCCGAAATTAACAACGCGAGGCTAATAGATGCAGTTGATGCATTTTGTGAGACTATTGCCTTTAGTAATCAACAAATATCTTCGCTTTTTGATAAAGCCGTATCACTTAATTTACCAGTTAAACTTCATGCTGATCAACTCTCAAATTCAGGAGGTGCTGAATTAGCAGCAGAATATAATGCCCTTTCAGCTGATCATATAGAATATACATCTAATAATGGCGTGAAAGCACTGGCCAATGCTGGCTGTGTTGCAGTGTTATTGCCTGGTGCTTTCATGACAATCAATGAGACACAGAAACCCCCTATAAATGAACTTAGAAAATGTGATGTGCCGATAGCAATCGCCACTGACTGTAACCCAGGATCATCTCCAATATGCTCGATTCGTTTTGCTATGACACTGGCAGCAAATCTATTCCAACTTACGCCAGAAGAATGCCTTGCAGGAGTGACAAGAGAGGCCGCAAAAGCACTCGGTTTAGAGAATAAAAAAGGAACACTAGAAATAGGTAAGGATGCAGACATTGCTATATGGGATATAAATCACCCTAATGAATTAACATACTGGGTTGGATTTAATCAACTATCAAATCTCATCATCAAAGGCAAAGTGATCTAAGTAATGGTTTCCTAGAGAATCATAGAAGTTTTTTATATCTCATATATCATTACTGAACATTCTCATATGAATAAAAACTTTACAATAAATAAAAGAATCATACTTGTGCTCGGTTGTCTGACCGGTATGGGAGCGCTCTCAATTGATATGAGTCTGGCCTCAATTCCCTTTTTATCTTTTGATTTATCGGCTGATCTATCCTTAAGTCAATATACGATTGGATTTTTTATGGCTGGAGTGGGTATTGGTCAGATCCCATTGGGATTAATTTCAGATCGGATTGGCAGAATGCCAGTATTATTTTTTGGTCTGGTGGTTTTTGTAATATCAGGAATCGTCACATCGATTGCCAATTCCATTGAATTAATTTTGTTTGCAAGATTTATCCAAGGTTTAGGAGCTTCAGTTGGACTCTCTATATCACGTGCTATGGTCAGGGATATTTCTAGTGGAAAGCAATCTGCCGATATACTGTCAGCAATGATGATGATATTTACATTTATCCCAATGTTGGCTCCCATCATTGGTGGATTTTTAGTGCACCAAATTCATTGGCGTATGCCATTCATTGCTATTACAGTTTTTGGTGCCATCATTCTTTTTGGAGTTAAAAAGGAGCTTAAGGAAACAAGAGTTGCAAATAAAAACTTTCAAATAAAAGAGCAATTTAGAAAAGGAATACGAGAATTTATAGCCTATAGAATAAGTATTTTTGGAATGCTGCTGATTGTCTTATCAACTATAGGGTACATGTCAGTAATTACTAGTTCATCATTACTAATAATTGAGATTTATCAAATTCCAGTCGAATGGTTTGGAATACTATTTGCACTGACTGGTTTATCCGTTTTTATAGGATCATTAATAAATAGACGCTTATTAAAACGATATAAAATTATTAAAATCATTGGATTTGGAGTTATTCTCATTGGAATCAGTTCTCTATCTTTACTTTTTATCGCTAAGGCAAACCAGGCAAATTTCATTTTGCTATGGGGTAGTGTATGTCTATATATGCTAGGTACTGGATTTCTAATTTCAAATGCAATGGCTTTAGCGCTTGACCCCCTTCCAAAGATTGCTGGTTTAACTGCCTCAATAATTGGTTCACTTCAAAATTTTGGGTCTTCCATTGGCTCAATAGCAACGGGTTTTATATACAATGGCTCCATTAGAAATGTCATTCTCTTGATGGGATTGTGTGGTTTGCTTACTGTTTTGATTTTTATTTTTGGAGCCAAAACAGCCAATCGGCTCTCAATCAATAACAGTTAATATGTCATCTAATTTACCTCTAGATTGAGTGGGTAGTTGCTTTGGATATCCATACCAAATTAGACCAACAATAACCTCAGACTTGGTGTTTATGCTTAGTAAATCATAAAACCGATTATCTCTAGTAATGGCACCAGTAGACCATTTCGATGCTAAGCCCGCTTCTGTTAAGTAGAGACTAAAATTCTGAATTGCACAACAAACACTTGCATAATCTTCTTGCTGAGTCAGTTTTGATTCAGATAGTTTAGAAGTCACCACAAGCCACCCTGGGATCAATTTTGAATTCTCAGCTTTGAAATTTCCTATTTCTTCACCTTTTTTTTCCGTAACAATTACTCTTATCAATTCAATGCACTTTTTTATTATAGAGTCATTGAGAATGTAAAAATGCCACGGCTCTGTTAAATGATGATTTGGCGCCCACCTGGCCAGATCAATGGCTTTCAAAATTAAATCACTATCAACATTTTTGTTTGTAAATTGTTTCACTGTTCTTCGACTTCTGATGGTGGATGCAATGTTTTTAAGATCATTCGTCATAAATTACTCCTACGTCCCTGTATTTTTTTGAGTAGAGTTATATTTTCTTCCGAGATAAAAGCCTGTATAAGCCCAAAACGCCGCTACTATAGAAGCAAAAACACTTATACCTGTCAATCCAAGTCCAAAACTAGCGGTCAGTAAAGTATAAAACCAAGCGGTTAGCATATCTCCACCTCGATAAACCACTATATCTATAACTGGCTTTGCCTTGTAACGAACATCATTATTAACTAGTGTAAATAACATTTCTCTTCCTGGTTTTGTAATTGCATAATTTCCAGCTCTTCTGAGAATTTGTAGGCCAATTAAAAATAGTAATACTGGAGAAACAGCAACCACCAACCAACCTAATATCATCAAGATTGGAATAAATGCTAAAGTTGCAGACATCCCTAAACGATTAGTCATTCTGTTAGTGATAAAAATCGCCGTTACTATTGCTAAAACATTAACAATCAAATCAATTGAAGCCCATATCTGAGTACGTGTTTCTCTATCAAATTCCACAAGGAGTTTTCTTAACTCAAAGTAAACAAACGTATTCATTACTACATAAAAAAGAATAAACAATGCTATTGAAACAAGAAATGGATCTTTCATCAGAACTTTAAATCCTGACAAAAAATCTCTATCAATAATGTCGTTAATTGCATTATTTTTTTGTCTGTTAAGATTCGATTGTGACCAATCATCAGAAAATTTAAATTTTTCCAAGAAACGGATAATAGGTATCGGTATTAGCAAGATAAATCCTGCGATAATCAAAAAATTCATAGTATCAATTTGATTGGCAAATATAATCGGAATAGATGGTCCCAGTATTGCCCCGATACTGGCACCTGAAGCTATGAAACTAAATAGTCTCGGACCCTGTTCTTGCGAAAAAATTCCTGAAATAAAACTCCAGAATACAGACACATGAAACAAGCTAAACACACTTAACCATACATAAAAGAATTTATTTACAATATCTGCATCTTGAATACTTGTTGTGAGAAAGTTGAATAGAAAAAATGAAGTCGCAAAAAACAAATAAACTCCTGGGACAACATAATTTAATTTAATTCTTGATATAATTTCGCCATATAAACTGACTGCGATAAAGCTAAAGAAGAAAGTAGATGTCCAAAGCCAACTTAATTCTGTATCGTTCCAGTCACTCGACATTGCATCCCTTACAGGCCTGAGAATAAAGTAAGCAGTCATAAGCAAAAATACAAAAATAAACGATAAAACGGTTGCTTTTAATTCATCCGGTTTTATCCGAGTGGAGGTATTAATAATATTGAGAATTGAATTTTTAATCATAATTAATAGATAAATTTTTGAAATTATGGGTTGCTTCTTCCCTAGAGATATTCATTAACCTTTCGAGTAATAAACTAGACTTGTCATTTGAGTTAATCTCCAAATAAGGATCATCTTTATCTCGAAAAGATTTACGCCAATCAAGAACTGCCACTGTTGTAGCAACCCTAACTTTAATCAGATCAAATAATATTTCTAGTTCTTTCGTCTTTAATGGCGTTTCTTTGTTATACCCAGACACAAAGTAATTCATTAAAAACATGGGATCCTCATCATCAGTATCTAAATAAGCTGCAGCTACCGCAAGATCAATTATCAATGGCGAATAGACCATATCACCAAAATCAATCATGCCACAGACATTCCTAGTTCCCGATGTATCAATTAAAACATTATCTGGATTCATGTCGTTATGTATGACTTGCCATCGCAATGATTTAAACAGAGGCATAGCATAATCTTCAAATTCATTTAAAACTTCTTCTACCATCGTTCTTATTGGATTGGAGATTATATGATGGGTAATTTCTCTAATTGATAACGCTTTCTTCATATCCCAAAGTAGACTCTGATTTGATCCAGGATGAGAAAAATCTTTTAATGATTTTCCTAAACGAGCTAAATATAACCCCATGCCTTCTGCAATTGATGGATTTGGCTCAGATTCCTTAGAGGCGAATAATGGAACTCCATCAAGATAAGATACTATTCTAGTAGTATAGCTTTTATTACCCTTTTGTAACTTTATGGAATTCTTGCCATCTTTAGAAATTATGACTTTCGGAACTGAAATATTTTTATTATTTTTACTATTGATGTGGACCAATGCAAAGATTTGAAATTCGGTCACGATTGGATCTTCTTCCGAATTTGCAATCTTCAAAACGAACTTCTGATTATCCTTGGTCTTTAAAAGAAAGTTTTGATCTCTTTCACTTACTAAATTGGTGGTTGAAGCAGAAATATTATAATAATATTTTGCTATTTCTTTTGCTTCTTCATCTGAGAAGACTGGTGTCTCAGAGAGAATTATATCAAAAGGATTATCCTGTTTTTTTTGCATCGAAACCACTTAATTAATTTACCAGGGAATACTTTCCCCGTTATATCTATAAAATTTCCCAGATTGCTCAATTGATAAATTATCGATTACATTTCTCAAACCACTAACACTAACCTCTGGAGTTATTGGGGCTTTTCCCCCACCCATACGTGTATTCACCCATCCTGGACAGAGCAATGCAAATTTTATTCCTTGATCTTTTAATTCCATAGCTAAGCTAGCCATTACCATGTTGACAGCGCACTTAGATGCTCTGTATGCATTTACACCGGGAGATACATCTTCAATCGATGCAATACTAGAAGAAATTGTTATAACTTTTTTATCTTTTCCAAGTCTTATATTTTCTATTAAAGACTCAACTATTTTATATGGCGCCAGAGTATTGATATCCATAAGCTTTCTCCAAACATCATAATTCATATGACCAAAACTTTGTCTCAGGTCACCATCAGCTTGTGCTTTCGGCCCAAATACACCGGCATTGTTGATAATAATGTCAATTGGTATGCCACTTAGTTCGTTCTGGAGTATGTCAATACTTTTAAAATCTGACATATCCGCTAATTTTATTCGAATGTTATTCTTTTTTGAAATAATCTTTAATTCATCCGTATAATCATCATTACGACAGATTGCTATTACTTGATCTTCATCAGATGCATATTGTTTAGCAAATTCTAATCCAATTCCCCGGTTGGCACCGGTTACAAGCACTGTTCTCATGATTTATTCCTCCAAACTAAATACCAACAAAACATTTCCTGTTATTTGCCCATAAATATCATAACCTGAAGTTACAACTAAATGTTTTCCTGCAAGGATGGGTCCATCCGAATCAATTGAACCTCCATTTGCAGGTGTATTGTTTATTGTCTGAAATTCTTTAGCTGTATTATATGACCAAAGAAGCTCCCCATCATAAGATGAGATAATTTCTATTGTACCATTCATACTTCCAACAATGACCATATCCTCTGCACTTGATGCAGCAGCACTATAAGAGGCATAACATTTAAATTCTTCACTAAGACAAATTGGAGGCGCTGGTTTGTACCATTTTTTTTGACCATCTTTTATGGTAACAGAGTGAATACCAGGTTGAGGGGGGTGCTCTATGTTTATTTTTTCAGGAATATCTGCAATTGGGACATAGAGATTTTCGGTATCAGCAGTCATGCCCCAATGAATACCACCTTTTTTCCCACCCCTCCCAATTCTCTTTTTCCATAAAACCGCTCCAGCGCTCTCAGGATCAAGAGCATAAACCATCCCAGATTTTTGTCCGACAAGTAGAACATCATTACCGTCTTTATGGTTAACAAGAATTACTGATGCACCTATATCCATATCTGGTCCATACTGACCTGGGCAATTCACCTTATTAGTGACGCAAGCTGCATTCCAAACATCCTCTTTAATTGTCTGATAGTGCCAAACTATTTCACCACTGGACAATTTAACCGCCAAAACAGCATCACTGAGATCATTTGCGGGATGAGAATAATTTTGACCAACTCCAATATAGAGGAGTTGACGTTTTGTATCGATAGTAGGTGTGCTCCATACAGGCGCTCCTGATGGACCCCACATTTCAGTTCCTTTCGAATTTTTAATCGTTTTCTTAGGCTCTGGAACGGTATACATTCTCCATAAAAGATTGCCCTCATCTGAATCTAAAGCAATTACGCCTCCGCGAAAAGTGCAACATTCATAATTCGGATCGATAGCATTAATAATCTCAGTCGATGATAGCGGGATAAATAAATTACCATTATAAATAGCCATTGACCCTGTTATTGTAGCGGCATGATGATCAGATATATTTTTGATCCAAATTTCTTTACCGGTGATTGCATCTAAACGATATATATTTGCCTCAAAGTCAGAAAAAAAGATACTTTTTTTATCCTCAGATAGTAAAACTGCACCTCTAACTTCTGCCTTGGCGCGAAAAGACCAAAATATACATCCATCACTCAATGAAAGTGCATAAACTTTACCTGATTGAGTTCCAATATAAATTGTATCTGAGGTAATTAGTGGTTGGGAGCGAACTCTCACAGAATCTTCAAAACCAAAAGCCCAACTGAGATTTAGTTTATTAACATTTTCTTTTGTAATACTTGTTTTTTTTTGAAATCGAGAATTATTTTTATCATTCCCCCATCCATTCCAGAGAGATTCTCTATTATTTTTTTGAGTATATTCACAAAAGTTTTGATTAGTTGAACTTCTGCTATTATTTTTTTCGGTAGGCGACAAGAAATTGATCACCGCAATCAATTCTTCTTCTTTTAAAGTATTTCCAACCTCCTGCATTGAACCATTTGTCAGCGAATTTAATAACCCCTCTTTACCTATAAGTTTTAATGCAGCGAAATTAGGAGCACGAAGTAATTCATTCTCATGACAATTAGCGCACGAATCCTGATAAATTTTTTCACCAAATTCTTCTGGATATAAATTTGAGGTATAAAAAAGATTTATTAGCAATAAAAGAGAGGTGTATTTCACCACGGTATTTCAGTGCCGTCATTATTCAAAAAAAGACCTATTTTTGACCTATCTAATTTATCAATGACTGATATCATTTTTGTAACACTTTCAGATGGTGTGAGCGATTCAAACCCATAATCAAAATCTTTTTTATTGCTGGCTTCTTCAATATCCATTCCAAACGCTTGATGCATCATTCTGGTTTGAACCGAGCCAGGAAATAACATAGCGACATGAACACCATCGCTTTCTAGTTGAGTTGCAACCGTCTTCATTGCCATATTGACAGCCGCCTTACTTATTGCAAGAGAAGGTAAAGGGGTCGGCGAGTTTCTCATGCCAATGGACCCGATAATACTAGATAGAACAATTATTTGTTTTTTTTCGCTAGCGATAACATTTTTTGAAAAGGCTTCAGATACTTTTAGAGGACCAAATACGTTTACATCCATAAGCTGATCAAATGTTTCCTTATTAATTTCACCCCATTGTTGCTTACTTCTGTCGCCTAAGAGGCCTGCATTATTTATAAGAAGATCGATGGGTCTTTTTTCTAACTTTGCTACAAGAGCTTCAATTTCATGTTGATCTGTAACATCTAATGTTTCAATCTGAATATTCTTGTATTTCTTGGCTAAAGCTTGAAGATCATAATCATCCATTGGAGAGCGACTTGTAGCAATGACATCCCAATCCCGCTCTGCGTATTGAGAAACAAATTCTAATCCTATCCCTCTATTCGAACCGGTTACAAGAACAGTCTGAGCAGCTAGTGTATGACTTAGAGCCAATAAACTTAAAATTATAGAAATACGATACATAAATAACCTCATCATCAAAGAAATAATTGCAATCACTATAAATGAAAATTAAAAAATATTAAATAATACTAGATCTGTACTTAATAATTTCGTCTTTACTTAAACTCTCAAGCTCATGCGGAAAAACAATCCATTTATTCGTCTCATGTAAATAATAATCTGGTGATATTAGAGTTTTATTATTTTCTGGTTTAAACCATGGCACTGCAATTCTAATATCTTTAATGACATAACTATGTTTTTCATTGATTGCATTTATAACTGCATCAATAGTTTTACCAGAGTCAAAGATGTCATCAATAATTAAAATTTTTTCTTTTTCACCTAATCTATCAAGGGTGCCATCTAACCCAAAAATTTTAACGCTCGATAACTGCTCAGTATTCTTATAAGAGGACGTCTTCAAAACATTATGATTAGCAATAATCTTTTTGTATGACATTAGCTCATCTATTACAATCCCAACAGTGGCGCCACCTCTCCATAGCGTTATGATTGTTGTTGGCTGATATCCGCTCTCGATTACTTTGATGCCAAGTTTGAAAGAATCATCAATTAATTCTTGTGCGGTTATAATTAATTTTTCTATATTATTGTTGCCCATCACATTAGTTTCATAAAAGAAATATCCGTATAATAATTCCAAATAGATTCTTAAATATCTATATAAAGAATAACAGAAAATCTTATCTAAGGAATTTACATATTTATGCAGAAAAAAACCCAACTTATTGGAATTAGCAATGCCATAGTGGATATATTATCAAAAGTAAATTATGACTTTCTTGGTGATATAAATGCTGAACCAGGATCAATGAATCTGATCGATGCAACCGAAGCAGATCTTTTGTATGAAAAACTCACAAAAACAAAAGAAATGTCGGGTGGATCTGTTGCAAATACAATTGCTTGCTTTAGTAACTTTGGGGGGGATGCTGGATATATAGGCCAAGTTAAAAATGACAAATTTGGAAATGTATTTATTGAAGATATGAAATCAATGGGTGTAGACGTGAGATTAGAATCTTCAACTATGGGTTCTCCAACAGCAAAAAGTCATATCCTTATAACAGAAGATGGCCAGAGAACAATGCAAACGTATCTGGGGGCATGCACGGAGCTGTCTTCAGAAGATATAAATTCAAAGACGATTGGAGAAGCGGAGATTATTCTTTTAGAAGGATATTTATGGGATATCCCTGATATCAATGCAATAGCAGAAAGAATAGTTAAAATAAAAAATAAATCTAGCGTTAGGATTGCTTTGTCGTTGTCTGATTCATTTTGTGTAGAGAGACATCACAAAGCCTTTTCAGAAATCGTAAATGATATGGTTGACATTATATTTGCAAATGAAGAAGAAATGATGGCATTAACCGATTCAGATTCATACGATGATATGATTAAACGAGCATTAAAACTAAATAAAATCTCAATTGTAACTCTTGGTGAAAAAGGCTCCGTTATTATAAATAAATCAGACGTAATTCAATCAAAAGCAATTGAAACAAAGAACGTTATTGATACAACTGGTGCAGGTGATACTTTTACGGCGGCGTTTCTTTTTGGATTCATCTCTGGAAAAAATATAAAAGAGTGTGCTGAACTTGGTTCATGGTCAGCATCCAAAGTAATCCAACAGATCGGAGCTAGACTCGATAAAAATACTTTAAAAAACTGTCCGCTAATTTAAATTAAGTTCAACTAAATTTCTTCAGACGTTTAATTAAGAGATCATAAAACCCCTCATCATCAATGTTTTGCATCCAAATTGCATTTGGTTTGATTCCTTCCACCCCCCAATAATCAACGGATGTATGTCCCATAGTCAACGGAGAACAAGTCTCGATCCTAACATTGCATTCCTTTCCTTCAAAAAGATCTGGTTGAAGAAGCCAAGCAATCGTACACGGATCATGAAGTGGGGCGCCGTCTTTTCCATATTTATTTGAGTCATAGCGTGCAAAAAATTTCAACATATCTGCTGTAGCACTAGCTACATTATTTCCTATATTTTCGATTCTTTTAACTCTTTCCTTCGATGTTAACACTTTGTGAGTGACATCAAGACTCATCACAATTATTGGTTTTCCACAATTAAAAACCTTTGCTGCGGCATGCGGATCGACTCGCATATTAAATTCTGCAGAAGCAGAAAGATTTCCGGCTTCACGCATTGCTCCACCCATTAAAACAATCTGTTTAATATTTCTTAAAATCGTTGGATCTTTTATGATAGACATCGCAATATTGGTAAGTGGTCCCATTGGTACTAAAGTTATGGAATCTTTTTCAGCTCCTTTGAGAGTATCAATAATAAAATCTATAGCATGCTTATTTTCGATCTCCTTTTTTGGTTTAAAAATATCGATTCCATCAATTCCCATATTTCCATGAACATTTTCTGCTGTAACTAATTCAATCATCATCGGTCTGGGACACCCAGCATAAACTGGAATATCTTCACAATCAGCAATCTCACAAATGATTCGGGCATTTCTTTCAGTGAGGGCAAGAGGCACATTTCCTGCTACTGTCGTTATACCTTGAATATCTAATTCATCTTGTGAAGCAAGCGCTAAGAATAAAGCTACAGCATCATCTTGACCTGGGTCACAATCAATTATTATTTTTTCAGACAAAATATCACCGATCTTTATAACCCATACAATAAACCAGCGAATGCGGCACTCATAAGATTTGCTAGCGATGCTGCTAACACTGCTTTAAGACCGAACTTGGCAATAAACTCATTTTTATCTGGTATTAAAATACCAATAGACCCCATTAAAATAGCAATAGAGGCAAAATTCGCAAAACCGCAGAGAGCAAAAGTTACAATTACTGTAGTTTTTTCACTCATACCTGCGAGGTACTCAGTTAAATGACTGAAAGCAACAAACTCATTAAGAATTAATTTCTCTCCGAATAACGCACCAGCTGCTTGAGCTTCATGCCATGGAATATTTAAAAGAAACATCAAAGGCGAGAAAATCCAACCTAGTATTTTTTGCATTGTTAAGTCTTCAATTCCAAGGATTGAGCCAAAAGCGATAAAGATACTGTTAGTCAATGCTATCAATGCAACAAAAGCTATTAGCATCCCACCAATGCTTACCGCCAGTTTTATTCCGTCTGATGCGCCTTGTGCTGCAGCCATAATAATGTTGGCATGAGGACTCTCAACAGAATTTAAATCTATCACTTCTTCTGAATCTTTTTCTTCAGTATCCGGCATTATAATCTTTGCCATAAGCAATCCGCCCGGTGCAGACATAAAACACGCCGCTAATAAATATTCCAGTTGTGCACCCATCTGTGCGTATGCAAGAAGAACCGTTCCTGCGACTGAAGCGAGTCCCGAAACCATAATCGCAAACATTTGTGCATTATTTATTCTAGTTAAGTAGGGTTTAACAGCAAGTGGTGAACTATCCATACCAAGAAAAATATTGGCTGCCGCATTCATTGATTCAATAATTTTTGTTCCCAGTATTTTTTTTAATGCACCACCAATTATATTCACAAAAAACTGCATTATTTTTAGGTGATAGAGAACTGCAGTTAAAGAAGATAAAAAAATTATCACAGGAAGAGCATTAATAGCAAAACTCCACTCATTAGCGAGCGGGCCAAATACAAAACCAACCCCTTCTTGGGAAAAATCGATAATATATCTCGCACCATTGCTTAATTTCTTTACTACTAATTTTCCAAACTCTAAATGTAGCGAAAAGAGTGCAATGAGAAATTGCAACAAGAAAGCCATAATTACTATCTTTTTATTTATAGCATTTTTATTCTCAGAGAAAAGATAAGCTATTCCCAGGATGACCAATATACCTATTATGCTTATTATAATTTTTGCTCCTAGAGTTCTTGGTAATAAATAATAATACAGATCTTTCTATGAACAATAATATAGGTTAATGTTTTATTTTAAAACTCTATAGGTCGATTAATGCCAAAATTGTTAATCAAAAAATTCATATTATATCTATTGTGTCTGACACTATTAAGTTCTTGCGAAAACCCCAGACAATCAGACAATTTGAGTGTGGATATAATCATAGAAGCTGATCATATATTAACAATGAATGAATCACTTCAAATATACGAAAACTCTGCAATTGCAATTAACAAGGGAAAAATTTTAGATATTGATAGTGCAGAAGTAATTAATCAAAAATATCAATCGAATAATAGAATATCAGGGAAAAATCGAATACTTATGCCTGGACTTATAAATGGGCATTCTCATGCTGCAATGACACTACTAAGAGGTATAGCTGATGATAAATCTCTAATTGATTGGCTTAATAATTATATTTTTCCTTTGGAACAGGAATTTGTGAGTGAAGAATTCGTGAGAATTGGAACCAAACTTGCCTGCTGGGAAATGATTAGAGGTGGAACAACGACTTTTGTTGATATGTATTTCTATCCAGAAGTTATTGCAGAAGTTGCTAGCTCCTGTGGATTGAGGGCTTTAGTTTCATCAACAGTAAGTGATAATGAAACTCCCAATGCTATGAATGCTGATGATGCATTATTAAATGGACAAGATTTTATTGAACGATGGAAAAATAAGAATTCATTAATAACACCAATTCTGGGGCCTCATGCCATTTATTCTGTGAATCTACAGCAACTTCAAAATACTCGAAAAATTGCAAATGAAACAAATACACCCATTAGTATTCATTTATCAGAATCACAATTTGAAACACAATATTCTTTAACAAATTACGGAATGACTAGTATAAAAGCACTTGAATCCATCAATTTTTTTGATGGGTTGACTATAGCTGCCCATGTCGTCTGGCCAACCGATGAAGAAATTCTAATATTAGCCAATAATAAAGTTGGTGTAGTTCATAATCCGACATCGAATATGAAACTCTCATCTGGCATAGCGCCAATATCAAAGATGCTGGAAGCAGGTGTCCTTATAGGAATTGGTACTGACGGTGCTGCCAGCAACAATGATCTAGATATGTGGGAAGAAATGAGACTTGCTTCTTTATTACAGAAGGTAAGTACAATGAATCCTGAAGCACTTCCTGCAATTGAAGTGTTAAAAATGGCTACCGTAAATGGCGCTAAAATTATCGGAATGGATAATACAATTGGTAAGATTGGAATTGGAATGACAGCAGATATCATTCAAATTGGCTATGATGATGTTCATCACTTACCAAGCTATGATATAGCTTCACATCTAGTGTATGTTACTGATGAACAAGATGTTATAAATGTGATCATCGACGGAAAGCTAGTAATGCATGAAAAAGAATTGCTAACAATCGATACCAAAGAAATAGAAGATGATGTTCTCTATTTCGCCGATAAAATCAAAAAATCGATAGAAAATAATTAATGACCAGCACCGCTATCGTGGTGATATACAGGAACAAAATCGCTTTCAGTAAAAAATTCTATTCGAGTTAAGAACGTATAGTCCGCTTCAATAGCCATTATCCCTATAAAAACCATAAGAAATACAGGTGGCAGGAGAATTGCCAATTGTAATGCTAACCTTTCCCAAGTCATATGCATAAAAATAGCAGTTATAAAGCCAGCCTTTAGAAACATAAATATTAATATCAAAGTCCATCTCAAAGTTCCTTGAAGTTGATAATAATCAACCGCATAAGAAAATGCGCTTATCACAAAAAGCAAACCCCAAATCCAATAATAGATACTCAATGGATGTTGCTGACCTGAATCTGACATATTAATAAACTCCGTTATTTACCAAAGATAGAAAAATGCAAAAATAAATACCCAAACCAAATCTACAAAGTGCCAATATAATCCAGCTATTTCGACGATTGAATAGTCATTTCCACGACGCTCGTAAAATCCATTTTTTACCCTAAATGCAACCACAAGTAGATATATTACGCCGCCAGTTACATGCATACCATGAAAACCGGTAATCATAAAAAACGCTGCACCAAATTGGGATGCTCCCATTGGATTAGCCCATGGCCTTACACCTTCATCTAGTATTAACTTTGACCACTCAAATACCTGCATTCCGACAAACGATGCACCTAGTATTGCTGTTGCTAGCATGAGGTAGAATGTTTTCTTCTTTTCTTTTCGATATCCCATATTCACAGCCATTGCCATAGTGCCGCTAGACGTTATAAGAATAAATGTCATTATTGCTATCAGTAATAATGGTATAGGCTCACCTCCCATACTCAGTGCAAAGACCTCACTTGTTAAAGGCCATGGATCTTGCGCGGACATTCTTACAGTCATATACCCGATTAGAAAACTACTAAAAATAAAGGTATCACTAAGCAAGAAAATCCACATCATGGCTTTACCCCAATGAACGTGAAAAGACTGTTTATCAGAAGAAAAATCTGAAACAACTCCCGCCATTCCTTCTTGGAGTGGTTCTTGTGTTTCTACTATCGAAGTTTCTGACATATTATTACCTATATTTAAGTTAAGTTGCGATCATCAAACCAAAGAGAAGTAGCCATACTAGAAGCATAAAATGCCAATAAATTGTACACAACTCAACACTTGTTCTAACAATCCTTAAATCCTGATTTTGATATATTTTTGCTAATGACCTTGCCCACACATAAAGCCCACCCAGAAGGTGAATCCCATGCATTGCTGTAAATACATAGAAAAAAGCAACTGCTGGGTTTGAGGATACATAAAGACCTTTCGAATTCAATTCTTGCCATGCTGATAATTGACCAAAAATAAAGAGTATTGAAAATACGCCTGCGATACCTAACCCAATCACCAATTTTTTTGATCCAATATCGGTTGATGCTACTTTTGCTCGTGACCATTGATAAGCAATACTTGCTAAAACTAAAAAGAATGAATTTATCCAAAGAATCATAGGTTCATTCAATGGTCGCCAATCTGGCATCTCCATTCTCAGTGAGTAAGCACTTGCGAACAGAGCAAATAGGGATGTCGCAACTGCCATAAATGTAGTTAGTGCAATTGCTTGGGGTTTTAAGTCCAATGACATTCCCGTAACTTCATCAGCAACTTCATCAGAAACCCAAGGCTGGACATTAAAAGTTTGCCTTAACAACCAAAAGATAACTGTTGCCATAATACATGCAAGAAAAATTAATGTAATAGTCATTACTTATTAAATTCCATTATCAAGTATCATGATCAACGCCATGATCTCGACCAACAGGAACTTCACTAGCAGGAACAGTTTGTGGTGTGAAATCTTGGCTTTGCCCAGGAACACTATAATCATAAGCCCATCGATGAACTTCTGGAAGATCATGGCCCCAATTTCCATGTTTTGGAGGCGTATCAGGAGTCAACCATTCAAGTGATGTTGCACCCCAGCAATTTGGTTTTGCTTTTTTTCCGTTTCGTAGACTTATAAATATATTTATAAAAAAGAGTAATTGAGCTGCAGCTAAAATAATAGCTGAGATTGTGATGCTAGTATTCAAGGCATGCGCTGATTCTGGAAGAAAATCTGTGGTACCTAGTGAAAAATATCTCCTAGGAACCCCTTGAAATCCCAAATAGTGCATAGGCAAATAGACAGCATAAGCTCCTAGGAAAGTTAGCCAGAAGTGCCATTTACCTAATGTTTCATTAAACATCTTGCCTGACATTAGAGGAAACCAGTGATAGATAGAAGCAAACACTACAAGAACTGGTGAAACACCCATAACCATATGGAAATGCGCAACAACAAAATAAGTATCTGATAAAGGTAGATCAATGGTCACATTACCTAAAAATAATCCTGTTAGCCCTCCATGGATAAATGTAAATATAAAGCCAATCGCGAATAGCATAGGAACCCTCAAGTGAATATTTCCCTGCCATAACGTTAGAACCCAGTTGTATACCTTTAGTGCAGTGGGAACTGCAATAATTAACGTTGTTGTAGCAAAAAAGAAGCCAAAATACGGATTCATTCCACTGACATACATATGATGAGCCCATACTATGAAACTTAATCCACCAATTGCGAGTATTGCCCATACCATCATCCTGTAACCGAAGATGTTTTTTCTGGCATGAGTCGCGAGTACGTCTGATACAAGACCAAACGCTGGTAAAGCAACAATGTATACCTCAGGATGACCGAAGAACCAAAAGAGATGCTGAAATAATATAGGGCTACCGTCATTATAGCTAAGTTGTTGGCCCTCAGAGATCATTGCCGGCATAAAGAAACTAGTCCCAACAGAATGATCGAGTATCATCATAATCGCGCTCACCAAAAGTGCTGGAAAAGCAAGTAAAGCTAGTATTGTTGCAGTAAATATACCCCAAACTGAGAGAGGCAACCTCATCAATGTCATTCCTTTGCAACGATACTGAAGTACTGTAGTTACATAGTTTAACCCACCCATTGTGGCAGCGACGATAAATACACCAAGCGACACTAACATCAGTATAATTCCCATATCAGTACCAGGTGTACCGCCAGATAGTGATTGGGGAGGGTATAGTGTCCATCCGGCGCCTGTAGCACCTCCTGGAACAAAGAAACTTGCTAGCAAAATTAATACTGACAATAAATAAACCCATACGCTTAGCATATTCAAAAATGGAAAAACCATATCTCTAGAACCGCACATCAATGGTATTAAGTAATTACCGAACCCCCCGAGAAATAGGGCAGTTAGAAGATAAACAACCATTATCATTCCATGCATGGTTACAAATTGGTAATAACTTTCAGGATTTATCAAAGCAAATTCATTTGGAAACCCTAATTGCAATCTCATTAAAACTGATAGAGCCAGGGCAATTACACCAACAAATATAGCAATACCACCATATTGAATGGCAATAACCTTGTGGTCTTGACTCCAAACATATTTGGTTAAAAAAGTATCTGGATCATGATGATCTTGTTCGTGATCACGATCAACTAATGCTACGTAAGACATCCATCTCCCCCTAATTTAATAAATAATTTAAAATGTATTCATGTAAGCCACAAGATCTCTAATTTTCTTATCGTCTTGTAATATTCTCGCCATGAATCCCATTTGTTTTCCATAATAATCTTCGGGATGTTGACCCCTTATCCCTTTTTTGAAATTTTGTAATTGTCTCTCAAGATACCAATCTGTCATGCCGGCCATTCGAGGTGCATTCATCGCTTTTATTCCTTCGCCTTGTTGACCATGACAGTATGCACATACTGCATATGTCTCTTTCCCCTTTTCTATATCACCAGTAATGGATTTTGGTGCTGGATTATCAGGAAAACTTTGAATATGCGAGATAACATTATCCATGGCCTCATCATTAAATAAAGTCATACTCATTGGCGCCATTTGTTGACCGTAAACATCATCTTTATGAGTGCCTCGTACGCCATTCTTGTAGTTTTCTAATTGCTTTCTTAAATACCACTCACTCTGACCAGATATTTTTGGTGCATTTAAAACCACCATTCCTTCACCTTGTTGTCCATGGCATGCTGCACACACTGCATATTGAGATGCTGCTGCATCTGGATCTGCATCATAAGCCATGCGTACTTGTGTATCATTTAAAGTTGGATGAGATGCAACCCAATTCTCAAAATCCTGGGCCTCGTCCACTATTACCGCGCCCCTCATTGCATGATGAGCTATCCCGCATAATTCTTCACAAAGAAGATCATACCGTCCTAATTTTGTTGGAGTAAACCACAGGCTAGTCACCATTCCTGGAACCATATCCATCTTTACTCTAAATTCAGCCACAGTAAAATTATGCAATACGTCTTTCGCACGAAGGTTTAAATTTACTGGAACATTGAGAGGAAGATGAAGCTCTGGACTGCTTATAAGTATGTCATCTTGACCCACAGGATCATCATAATCCATACCAAATGGATTTTCGTCAGTAATTAGCTTAGCACTTACGTTTCCAAACTCGCCATCTTCTCCTGGTAATCGGTAACTCCAATGCCACTGCTGAGCTAATACTTCAACCTGCATAGCATTCTCGGGAACATCCACAAATCTTCCCCAGACTAATAATCCTGGAGCTAACATGGCGACAATTCCTATAGAAGTGAAAATCGTAAGCCATTTTTCAAGTTTATGATTTTCAGGATCATACGTAGCTTTCTTACCTGGCTCTGCTCTATATTTTATGACCGCATAGGCCATAAATAAGTTCACTGCTACAAAAACAAAGCCAGTGACCCAGAAAGTCAAATCAATTGTGTCGTCGATGGCACCCCAATTAGATGCAAGTGGTGTGAACCACCAAGGGCTAACCAAATGAAATATAACTGAACCAACAACTAATAAAATCAGAGCAATTGCAATGGGCATCCCAAGTGTGTCCTTTTAAATATTTTTTAATTAAATTTATCTAGATTTACAAAAATTATAATTGTTGCGCAATCAAATTTTTCAACCCATTCTTTATGATAATTTAATTTATTTTTTAATCCCAAATTAATACAAAAAAATAATATATTTATCAGTAACTTATAACCAATAAAATTATTGGTATTTTTTGCGTTAATTCCCTCAAATTGTGATTATAAGTACAACTTATGAGGCAATATAAATTATTAATTAAATGATTACTACAACTAAAAAAATAATGGTTTACATTGTGAAATAGAATTCAATTTTCTTAGTGAATTATTCGTTTGAAACTGTCAAAAAAATTACTGTTTTATGCTTCAAATGTTGTTCTTCCTCCAAGCACAGTTTTAACTATCTTGATATTCGCAATCTCATCTGGATTTATGTTGTGAGGGTCCTTTTCTAAAATCACAAAATCTGCAAGTTTACCTGCAACTAATGATCCTTTAATATTTTCTTCAAAAGAGGCATAAGCGCCATGCATTGTACATATTCGCATTGCATCGGATACTGAGATTTTTTGGTTAGATCCCCAGACACGACCTCTTGTATCTTTTCTAGTGACCATACTTTGTATCGCCATCATTGGTTCATAAGGACCTGGAGTATAATCTGAAGCCGGTGCGACCGGAATCCCAGCGTCTAGGAAACTCTTATGTGCAAACATATTTTGCATTTTTTCGTAACCGTAATCTACCCATTTATTTCCGTGATAATGGGCATAAGTATAGAAAGGAGTTGGAACTACTCCGGCGGCTTTGATTCGAGCAAGTAATTTATCATTTACCAGTGAACAATGTTCAATACGATGTCTTGGATTTTTCCCTTGATGATTTTTAAGAACTTTTTCATAAGCATTAAGTACCATATCTATAGCGATATCTCCATTTGCATGAATACCCACTCTGAAATCATTTGCAACAGCATCATCTACAGCATCATAGATCTCATCCTGAGTCATTGTCAGTATTCCAAAATCATCGGGTTTTCCTTCATAAGGAGTACTCATACTCATTGTCCTCTCTGAAGCTGAGCCATCGGCTGAATATTTAACCGCACCAATTCTTATCATTTCATCGCCATAACCTGATCCAATCCCAGCTGTCTTTAGCCCACTAAAAACCTTGCTTCCACCACTTGGCATAAATGACAATCTAAAATAAAGCTGGTTATCTCTTCTTGCGTCTTGGTATGCGATAAGATCATCTCTGTTTCCACTTGCATCAGTTGTAGATGTGAGTCCTGATGCAGCCATATTCTTAGAGCTTATTCTGGCAGCCTCCTGTCTTATAGATCTGTCCATTATTGGCCAAGTACCGACCTTAAAGAAAACATCAATTGCATGTTCAGCAACCTTTCCAGTGAGTTCACCATTTTCACGGTAGAATTTTCCTCCTATAGGATCTGGTGTATCAATCGTTACGCCTGCAATTTCAAACGCTTTAGAATTAACTACGGCAGTATGGCCCCCTCTATGCGCAACATAAACAGGATGATTTTTTACAACAGAATCAATGTCATTTTTATTGAGTGCTCGTTCATCGATAAATTTAGTATCGTCATACATAACTCCCCTTACCCAGTGACCTGGAGGTGTTTTTGCCGCTTGTTGAGCCAGCGCACGCTTTACATCTTCAATTCTAGCTAAGTTCACATTAACGCCTACTGCTTCTTCTGCGAATAATGGATGACTGTGTGAGTCTATAAAACCTGGTGTGATTGTATATTCAGAAGCATCTATTCTTTGCGTGCTAGCACCAACAAAAGGCATTACTTCTTCGAGATCGCCTATAGCTTGTATTCTATCTCCTTTTATTGTCATTGCCTCAGCGACTGGATTATATGTATTCATAGTAAGAATTTTTCCAATTACCAATATATCTGCTTGACCTGCTACATAAGCTGCTGAGACTCTCTTGCTCGATAACCCACCACTTATACCCAATGGTAAAGCTGCGGCTGTACCGCCTAAAAAATATCTCCTAGAAAATTTTCCCATAAATTTTTACCTTAACTTAGAATAACCAATTATATTGTCAGACAGCATCGCTTAATTCTACTACTTTTTGTGACCCATTAATCGAATCAACAATGAGTGAAATATTTTCATATTCTATTACCCAAAAAGATTTATATACTGTCGATTTAAAATTCATGATTACATTAAAATTTGATATTGATTTGAATTTTCGACTTAAGCTATTTATTACATATCTTTTTCCTAATATTTGGGCACGCTCTCTGTTAACTTTTTTATTTAGAATATCATCACTATATGCTTCGATATTTTTAAGTAGAAATATATCGCTGGTTGCCGCCTGTCCATTCAATCCGTCTATCAAACAATCTATTTTTAATTGTTTTCGTGCAAGCAAGAAAGGAGCCTGATAATTCACTTGAAAATGGAAATACGGATAAAATGATTCTCCGATATTAAATGCATCACCAAACATATTATTGGATTTTGCTATGTTGATCGCATCCTCCGAAGAAATGTTTTTATTTATCAATTTTAAATTTTCTTTTTTATTCATTTTTTACCCTTCAAATGATTTGTGATCTCAATAGATTCATTCGAATTAATGGATTCATTGTGAATAAATTTTTTTGGAATTGGTCTTACTTTTGAGGCCTCATCAATTAACTCAATAATCTCAGGCGGTACAGGGAATTTTTTTTGAGTTAAAAGACTAACAACAATCATTGTAATACTAGAGCAGAAAACACCTGCCACCATTGGTGCAATAGTTGTTACAACTGATAATGAAAGATACTCCCAAACAAATGCCACCAATGATCCAGTAACGATTGATGCCATTGCACCGGGTGTATTTGCTTTTCTCCACCATACTGCACAAACATAGGCAGGTAAAAAAGCACTTCCAAGTACTGATGTTGCAAAAATAACTACATTAAATACAGACGGTGGCTCAACCAATGCAACGAAATAACCTATGAAAGCTATTATTAACACTAAAGCTCTTGAGACAATAACCATCTGTTTCTCGGACGCGCTTGGATTAAGAAATCTTTCATAGAGATCTCTTGCAGCAATAGTTCCTGTCTGCAGTAACAATGAATCGGCTGTAGACATAATTGCGGCCATTATCGCAGCCATTACCAAACCAGTCGCTGCAGAGGGTAATAATTTTCCAGCTACTTCGAAAATTGCCATTTCTGGATCACTTATATCTGGAATTACTAAAATTGCAAAAATTCCAATTAAATAAGGAGTAGGAACAAAAAATAAATTCCATATAGTTGCCCAAGCACCGGCTTCTCTTGCTGTAGAAGGACATTTCATCGCCATGTGTCTTGTCACAACATGAGGCCACCCGAGGTAGCCAATAGAAAAAATCATTAGAGCACCAGCAACTACGCCCCATTGACCCTCAAAACCCAAATCTTTACCCCAAATAGATAATAAACTGGGATCTAAATTACCGACCATATTGTTTGCATTATTAAAACCTCCGAGCTCTATAAGAATTGCAATAAATATCCACATAACACCGAATAGCATTATTAAACTTTGGAAAAAATCAGTGTATGCAACAGCTAGATAGCCCCCCATGAATGTATAAAGAACTATAATAGAGACTGCAATAGCCAATGCTACTGGATAGGGCATGCCAGTTACTAACGCCATTCCTTTGCCACCGGCGATAAACTGTGCAAGGACATAAAACCCAAGTAATGAAATTGTTAGCAATCCTGAAAATATTCTTAATGAAGTTGAAGGGTATCTCTTCTCTAAATACTCAATAGCAGTTAGAGCTCCAAATAATTGAGAAATTTTTCTCATTCTTCTCCCAATTATCGAAAAATTTAGAACTCCACCTCCGATATCTCCCGCAGCAAACCAAAGCGCATAATAACCTTGAATATACCCAAGGCTTCCTGCTCCGAGAAACATAAAGCCGCTCATCGATGTTGTTTGTAAAGTTAATGCTGTTGTTGCCGGCCCTATTTTTCTTCCGCCAAGAAGATACCCTTCTAAATCATCACTTCCGCCACTTCTTAATGCCCAATATCCAATGCCGAGCACGATGATGTAATAGAGAACCAAGAAAACAATAACCGTTGTATTCAAACTTAATCCTTTTCTTTATATTTTTGTTTCCATGACCGTGATAAATACAAAAAAATCAGTGTATAAATTATCCAGAATACTGGAAATCCAAAAACAAGAATGGATGTCTCAAATGGCAGCCCAAACATAGCAATCCTCAATAAATTTAGTATTCAAAATACGTTCCATCAACTTCTTGTAAAATCTGATCAAGCGCATCCAGAAAAAAGTCCGAATTTTCTTTAGAAAATATCATGGGCGGTCGAAGTTTTAATATATTACTGTAAGGCCCGATCGTGTTTGTTAGAACTCCTCGATCTTTAAGTCCTTGCACTACAATATTGGCAGCCTGGGTAGCGGGAATTTTTTCTGTATTTGTAATTAACTCAATAGCAAGAAAGAGTCCTGAACCCCTCACATCACCAATAAGACAATATTTCTCTGATAGTTTTTTTATTCCCTCTTTTAAATAATTACCAACAACCATTGCATTCTCTTGAAGTTTTTCTCCTTCAATAACGTCCAGAACAGCTAACCCAGCTGCACATGAAACTGGATTTCCTCCGAAAGTATTAAAATAGCCTGTTTTTTGTGAAAATTTCTCTGCAAGATTTCTCTTCATTACTGTCGCTGCCAATGGATGCCCATTTCCCATCGGCTTACCCATAGTCACGATATCTGGTACTAGAGCATCTGCCTCAAATCCCCAAAAATTTTCACCGGTTCGGCCAAATCCGGGTTGAACTTCATCAGCGATAAACAAGCCTCCAGCTTTTTTTATAATCTTAGAAGCGAATTTAAGATATTGTGGAGGTGGTCCAACAACACCGCTGCTCGAAACAATCGTATCAATGATGAATGCTGCTAATTTTATTCCTCTTTTATTTAAATCTTGTATCGCCTCATTTATATGGTTAGCATATTTTTTTGCAGCATTTAAATCTTGATATGCACCGCGATAAGTATCAGGTGCTGGAACAGTAATGACATAATCTGATCTATCCTCTGGCTCATTATCTTCTGTTGATATTTCAGCTACGGCATATGAATTTCCATGATATGACTCTTCAGTAACTATAAGCCCTGTACCTCCTGTGTAAGTTCTTGCAACTCTTAGTGCGAGCTCATTTGCTTCCGTACCAGTACAGCTGAACATTGCAATATTTAATTCATCAGGAAGTAATCCCAATAGGCGGTCTGCATAATTCAAAACATTCTCATGCAAATAACGAGTATGTGTATTTAATATGCCAACCTGATTTCTTATTGCGTCGACAACTAAGGGGTTGCAGTGGCCGACATGTGCCACATTATTGTACATATCAAGGTAAGGTTTATCATTCTGATCATAGAGCCAAACTCCGTTACCTTTTACTATATTTATTGGCTCATCATAAAATAATCTATATGCTGGTCCCAGTAATTTTTCTCTCCTCTCAAGTAAGTTTGAGAGTGAAGAATTATTTTTATTTATCATTTTTTCCAATTAAAAATATTTTCGGTTTGTATCTAATTGTTTTGATCAACTTTTGCAAAAAAACCTGCAATTGTTCCACTAATTAGTAAAAATAGTCCCATTGAAAATAGGAATTCAGGGTAACTTCGAGTTACCGCGCAATAGCAAGAAACAATAAAGTTTATAGCTTGAAATGAGTTTATATAGATACCATCACGCTTCATCATTTTTGGAAATTTAAAAGTTGAAACCATACAAACAGTTAAAATCATCATAAAAGATGAGATAAAAGTAGTGATTTGTTCAACATCTAACTGTTCCTGATATCTAATTAATAAGATAATTGCAGTTGCTGCAAGCCCTCCTCCTGCACCAGTAATTGGAAGGCCTGTGAACCATCCTTTTATCGGTATATCACTAGTAATATTGTATCTCGCTAATCTTAACGCTCCAGCAAGAACAAAAGCACTTACAGATATTGAAATAATCCAAAACTCATTCGAATATTTTTGAATATCAGCCACATAAATTAATGCATTCATCATAATTATCGCTGGAGCCACACCAAATGAAACGAGATCAGCCATCGAATCAAATTCAGCACCAAATGGCGAAGTTGCATTAAGAAGTCTTGCGGCAAGTCCATCCATAACATCCAGAATTCCGCACCAAACTATCATCCATGCAGCTTGCTCAATATTTCCATACTGACTAGTAATTATTGCTGAAAATCCAAGCAAAAGACTTGCGGCAGTAAAGATATTTGGAATACTGTAACGAACGATTTTCTTCAATTTAGTTTTCCTGCTCTTGTAGATAGAATCTGATCATATCATTTTTAAGCTTTAGTTTAACTTAAGTCAATTCAGTTTAATCTCTCTAAGCTCTTCTTCATCAAGAACCTGAACCTCTTTACCATGAGGCCAGATCACTAACACACGAACACCATTTTCTGAATTGGATCGATGGACCACTAAATCTGGCTCTTTCACTATTCCAATCATTCCTGGGGTCAGAATGTGCGACACTCCATTGACTATATGATCAAGTTCTCCTTCTAAAACATATAAAATCTCAAGCTGATGCATATGAGCAATATCTTGGTATCCGGGTGGAAAATATATTTCAGCAATCTCAACTCCCTTTTCACCAAAATTTGATTCTTCAATCAAGACTTTAATCCAACCAATTTCATTTATATCATCCCATTCAAGTATTCTTGTACCAGTGGATTGTTTTTGATAATTGTTATTGCTGTTAACTTCTTGATTCTGTTCAGAGCATCCCAACAATATTAAAAAAGTAATTAAAAATGCAAGACAAGGTTTTATTTGATATTTAATTCTCATAATCACCTCTCATAAACAACCGATCCGTTCACTATCGTCATAAGAATCTCTCCATCCAAAATATCAACTGGGCTGTCTTCTGACAAAACAAAAGGGTCAATATTCATTATTGTAATATCTGCCCATCTTCCTTCATCGATAATACCCGTATAGTCCTCTGTAAAGTTCGCAAAAGCAGACCAAGATGTATATGCCCGAACCGCTTCATCAATATTTACTGCTTGCTCTTTATACCATCCACCCTCTGGTTGAGAGTTTTTATCTTGCCTTGTAATCGCCGAATGTAACCCATAAAAAATATCGTGATCTGAGCCTGGATTATCAGAATTAAATGTTAATCTTGTGTTATTTATCAACAATGAACGCCAAGCATAGGCTCCTTTGATTCTTTCTGGACCTAACCTTTGTTCTGCCCATGTCTTATCTTCTACAGCATGTGGAGGCTCCATTGATGCAATGATATTAAGATCTGCCAATCTTGGAATATCATCAGGATGCATGACTTGCGCATGTTCTATTCTATTTCTATTTTTTCTTGCCGAGGGTGTGACTTTGTATACGTTTTCAATGATATCAAGTACCTCTCTATTTCCAGCATCACCAATAGCATGCACCGCTACTTGGAAACCTTTCTTCATAGCTCTCGCCATTAACTCCTGATTGAATCCGTATCCTTCACCGCTTATTCCTGTGTGGCCTTCTCTGTCATGATAATCATAAAGCAGTCTCGCTCCTCTTGAGCCAAGCGCGCCATCATAATAAGCTTTCACAGATTTTGTAACTAGCATACTATCTGAATCGGAATCTGGACCTTTCTCTATCCATTTTTCCATAAGGGGTTCATCCCTTAGCGAGAGCATCGCATAAACCCTTATTGGTAATGCGTTTTCTAATTCCAACTCCTCAAGAGCGGCCATCATCTCTGTATTCAGACCCGCATCATGAACTGAAACAAAACCGTCCTCAGCCATTTGATTTAATCCAGCGAGTGCTCTTCTCATAAGACCCTGCTTTGAGGGTATTGGGATGGCATTTCTTACAATTGGAACAGCACGATTTAAAAAAAGTCCATTTGGTTCACCGTTTTCATTGAATCGAATTTCACCACCCACAGGAATTTCAGTATCACTATCGATTCCAACAATATCGAGAGCTTTTTGATTGGCAAGTCCAGCAAAACTATGCAAACTCAGCAGAAATACAGGATGATCAGGAATAAGTTCAGATAGTAAAGAATTATCAGGGTATCGATTAGCCCATACCCCCTCATCCCAACCTCTTCCTATTATCCAGTCACCTTTCGGAGTGATTTTAGCTCTTTCCAAAACCCTCTCCAGCATATCATTTTCGGTTTCAACACCAATTAAATCAACCCTTTCAATTGCAGCACCAACGCCAAACACATGCGTATGTGAATCAACTAACCCAGGGATAACAACTGCGCCAGCAAGATCAATGATTCTAGTTTTGTCACCTTTGAGCTTAAGAGCATCAGGCGTACTTCCAACAAAGCCAATCTTATTACCATTTATTACCACAGCATCAGCATCTGGTGTCCAGTCTGTCTCAATAGGAGCTTCATCTGATATTGTTCCATCATTTCTTGGGGCTTCCCAACGCATCGTATAGACACGGCCATTTGTCAAAATGATATCTGCATCATTCTCTTCAATATTTCCTGAACATGCGGACAAAATAGTTAACAATAAAAATAAACTTATCTTGCTTAACATTAATTAAAACCTCTATGTATTATCAAAATCACTATTTGTGATTGTAACAGTTTAACCTAACTGCATTATCTATCAAAACCGATAGGGGAGCCTTCACTTAAGTTTTAAGATTGTGTAACCTCTATTAAGAATCAAACAAATATCAATATAACAATATGGATATCAAAAGAAGAAGTTTCATCAAAGGCATTGGAATCGCTTCCCCTCTTATTGGAGGTGCTTTTGGGTATAAAAAAGCAATTGCAGATATTTTAAACTATGATCCTGAAAAAGCTTTTGGCTTCTCTGAAAATCATGTTCCAATGAATGCAGCAAATCTCTGTCCAATGCCAATAGCAATCAGTAGATCAATGGCAAGATTTAATGACGATTTGGATTTTGATATGAGTGGATCCAACAGATCCAGAATTGTATCAATCAAAGAAAATGCAAGAGAAGGTATTGCTAAGCAACTCAATGTAAAAACCAATGAAGTCGCCATCACAAGAAACACATCAGAGTCTAATAATATTATAGCTCAAGGTTTATCCCTCAAATCTGGTGATGAGATTTTACTTTGGGATCAGAATCACCCATCAAATGATGTATCTTGGGCAGTCAGGGCAGATCGAAGTAATTGTAAAGTTAGGTATTTCAGTGTTCCAACCTTTACGAATGATATAGAAAATATAACTGATATAATAAAGAAGCAGATCTCTCCAAAAACAAAAGTTATTTCATTCACACATATCTCAAATATAACTGGATTTAAATTACCTGCACAACAAATTTGCGAAGCTGTCCGAGGGCAAAATAAAAATATACATATCCATATTGATGGTGCCCAAACCTGGGGTTTAATGGATGTTGATTTAAATAAAATTGGTTGCGATAGCTTTAGTGGTAGCTCACATAAATGGTATATGGGGCCAAGAGAAATTGGTCTTCTTGTTGTCAAGGAACCTCGTGTTGAAAATATTTGGCCCAATATTGTCAGTATTGGTTGGGGAAATTCTAAAGATACTAGTGCAGATGGAGCAAAAAAATTTGAAGCATACGGGCAAAGAGATGATGCGTCTTTGGCGGCATTATCAGAAACAGTAAAATTTCATAAAGAAATCACACCAAGAAAAATAGAGCATGCCGCGACTAAAATTTCAGAATATATACGATCAGCACTGATAGACATTAACGTTAAATTTGTGTCTTCAAATAATCAACAATTCACAAGTAATGTAATTATCCTAGAGGTTTTAAGACAAAATAGGACGCAACTTCTAAAGAAAATTTTTAATGAGGCGGGAATTATTTTAGCGGGAACTGGTGGTTTAAGGTTATCCCCACATATTTATAATACGACCGATCATGCCGATAGAGTCGTGCGAGCAATTAATAATAATAGAGATTTATTGGGATAGAATTTATTTTAATTCCATTTTATGCATCGCATCTGTTTCTGAGCCAATAAGTATTGCCAACCATTCTGTCTCTTTATCGCTCTCAAGCCCCATTTTTAAAGCCATTGTTAGTGGGACCGATAATATCATACCTACTGGACCAAAAATCCAACCCCAAAAAAATAACCCAATAAAGACAACCAATGGTGACAACCCAACGCCATATCCAAGTAATCTTGGTTCAATAAAACTTCCAAATACTAGGTTGATAAAAAAGAAAGCAATTGCAGTGGTCAAGGCATCCCCTACACTCAATTGGACTAATGCCATGAGCACAGCAGGAACAGCGGCAATGATCGATCCTATTGTAGGTACATAGTTCAGCAAGAATGCGAACATACCCCAGAGCAATGGAAAATCTAGCCCTATCCAAGAAGTAATTATTGCCACTGTGATACCAGTCGCCATACTTACAAGCGTCTTAATTCCTAGATATCGCCCCAAATTATCAATATAAGCTTTTTGCCTTACGAAAGAACTACTTTTTCTCTTAAATGCAGCCGATAATTTAATCTCAAAGCTAGATGCCTCAAGAAGAATAAAAATGATGGTAAACATTATTAGTAGCGTATTTGTTAATGCATCTCGAAGTGCATTCAGTAGCATTGCTGCAAGTCCCATTACCCAGCTCGTATCAATCATTTCGCTCAAAGAGAAATCTGATTGAATGTAAGGTAAGAAGTTTGTAGAAGTCATCATAAGTTGATCTATAATCAGATCGAGTCTCTCTTGATATGATGGCAAGGCATTTGTAAATTCAACTATGGAGGAGCCAACGATACTTCCGATCGATGAAAGTACTAACATAATAAATATCACTATTAAGAAAGCCGCGAGTACACCTGGAACTCTTCTCTCTTGAAGCCAAAACATTGGTTTTAATGTTATTAATGCTATAAATATTGCCAGCAAAAAAGGAATCAATAATTGAGCTGCAGCCTGAAGTGAATAGATTATAATAAACGAAGCTGTCAAGCTCAGTAGTATTTTTGTGTTGTTGCTTTCAATGCGCATTTTTGTATTTTTATTTTTTGGTACGCCTCAAATCTAACCTTTTCATGGTTTCCTGACAAGCTTTGTCAGAAGAAAGTAGCCTAATACTGATGCAAAAAAACATAAAAATATTATGTATTGCGGCAGATATGAGGAACGATATAAATGATCTGTTATCCCTGTTACAGACCATAAATCTCCGCTTCCTTTTCCAACTATTATCTGGCCACGCATTCCCATTTCCATATGTTGTGACATGTCACAGTGAACGAGATAATTTTGATTTTCACTCGGAACAATAAAAGTTCCTGATTGGCTTTCTCCAGCTAGAGCTTCAATATGAAACATACCTGCGGGATAGAGATATTTTGGTAACCCATGAATCATCCACATATGACGAACCTCATCTTCATTAATAAATGTTACCTCAACTCTACTGCATGGCTCGAAATTCCATTCATAATCACTCATTCCATATATAGTTCCGGGTATATTTTTGGCATAACTCTTATTCGCTCTTACCGTTATTTTTTCTTCATTTGATATTTTTTCACATCCGTTTGGGAGATTTTCAAAATTTTCATTCATTACAAAGCCACCTTTGCTGGCCATGTGATGGTGATGGGAATGCATCTGACTTTGAGCCGCAATAGAAAAGCTCAATACGATTAAAAATATAGGTAGTCTGATTAATCTCATGATTTTTGTTTCCAAAACACTACTCTGATTAATCCAAATAAAAATATACCGAAGAAAAAAGCCATAAAAATTAAACGTAGTGCCAATAAATTATCCTTACTAGGTTCTGAAAAAATTGATGGTGCAATACTCTCCCATATCGGAATATTTTTATTGTAATAATCTGCACTAAAATACTGATCATAATTCATGCCATTTGTGAGTGGCCAACCATTTTCACCTAAATAGTCCTTGTAGACTATTGCACTTATATTTCCTCCTGGCCCAATCCCATCATTAGTAACCCCTTGATTTTGGTGATCATGATACAACCAAACACCAGGACCGTATGAGTGCTTTCCATCATTTATAAAGCTTAGTTCAATATCGTATCTTTGAGAAGTTGGTATCCAAATCACATCTTGGGGAGAATTTTCAGAATTTTTTAATGGCACTCCACCTCTTTCTATAGCTTTAAATTTGTGTCCGTGGGTATGCAGTGCCAATCCTTTACTGCCTCCATTCACTACCCTTAATTTTACTTTCTTTCCCATTTCAGCAGCTATCAATGATTCTCTAAATGTGTAAGGAAAAGATCTGCCATTGAGAGTGAAATAATCTACATTTGCGTCTGTAATATCATAATCGCGATGCATGGATTTGGTAATTAATCTTGGATCGTTTGTCTTTTGAACATTTACACTAAGGTCCTTATCAATATCCATATAATGCAAATCATATTCATCATCGTAATTGTCTCTCGAAGATTTTGAAGGCACTCTCACATGCCCAGCTCCTATGTTCATGGTCTGAAGTAAATTGTTGGGTTTATTTTCCTCGATTATAAATAATCCTTGAAGCCCCATTTGAACATGGACATGAGGTTGGACGTGACAATGATAAAACATGGTACCTGACTGTCTCGGAGTAAGGTTATAGGTTCGAGACTCGCCAGGAAGTATTGGTTTTTCGCTAGTTAAAGGAACCCCATCATTACCTTCTCCATTATCATCAACAAAACCATGATCTGCACCATGCAAGTGTAATGTGTGTGGCATATAATGTGTGTTTTGAAGTGTAATTTTGACTTCATCTCCTTCCTCAACTCGTAACGCTGGGGATGGGATTTTTAGCGAAGACCTAGCTACCTGTGTTTCGAAATTTTCTACTGACATACCAGCTAATTTTGGAGCAAAAACCCAGAGACCTGGACTTATTCCAGGTGCAATATTATATGTTGTTACTGGTTTATTCGATATAGGTGAACTTCCATTTAATTCTGCAATTTCCAGTTTTATGTGTATTTCGTCTGGATCTCCATCTCCATCAAGATCCCGACCCTTCTCTATTGCATCAGCTGAAAGGCCACTCCTAGAGAGTGTGGTATTGCTGATATTATTCGTTCCCAATACAGAAGCTGCAATCAAATAAGGATTGTCCGCGACGCATGTCGCGGTATCTAGAATCTCTACTCCATCAATTGTATGACTGTTTCGCCAACCAGAAACATCCTCTGGACAATTGGGTTCGGAGACTTTTATCACTGGAGATTTTGATTGAGGAAGTGGATTGTAATCGCTTGCTCCGAACCACGAAGTCATTTGTACTTTCAGTGCTAAAGGATACCACTGAGGAGGGAATGAGACGATCATCCCTATTATTGATATTATTAGGATAGTTTTTCTTTTAATCATAGGTGTAAATAAATTTAGAAAAATTTCATCAAATTTATAAGTATGGACTATTTAGCAGTTTTCAATGTGATAATAATCGCTCCATACTCTTGTGTATGAATAAAAATTTATTACTTTGTTCTCATCATAAAAAAAACATATGAACCAAATATTAAAATCAGAGCACAAAAAGAAATAATTGACCAAGGAATATTTGCTGAACCGACAGCAAAAGGAAAAACGGATGAATATATAGTAGGCTTGGAAGGGTGCCCCGCTGTCACGATACCAACATAATTACCAGGCTCATCAAAAATATGTTTAACCATGTATGATGCATTTTCCTTTATAACAGGTTGTTGATAAAAAACTGTGTGATTGTCAATTTTTTTGATCTTCTCAATGTCTTCAATCTGGACGTATTCACCTTTATCTGTGACATTTCTAATGATACGAAAATCCACGGCCACTTCACTTAAACTCTTGTGCAAATAATCAAGAACAAAAATGGTTTCAGTCACATCATCTAAATCCTCACAAAACTGTTTGTCTCCAGATGTTTCCGGTTGATATGCAGTAAAATGAGCCGTATAAAATCCGATTGTAATGATGCAGCTATCCTCTGACAGAAGAACTCCGCCTCCAGCATAACAATAATTGTAGAGGCCCATCATTATCAAAATTAACTTATAAATGAAATTCCTCATATTTCGTCATTTTAATAAAATACACAAGGGAGATAAATTTAATGTATTTTATTACTTAATTTAAAGTTATGAATTGGCTTGAACAGACTCTTTGCTCTGATCTGCATTTACTATCGTAAATCCAGTATACCCATAAATCATTGATACCAATGGATTGATGAGGTTGAAAAATGCAAAAGGAAGATAGGCAAATGTTGAAACACCAAGTGTTACCGCCATATATGCGCCACAGGTATTCCATGGCACTAGAGGTGATGTCAGTGTCCCCGAATCCTCTATCACTCGAGAGAGATTTTTTGGATCCAGATTACGATTAGCAAATTCAGCTTTGAACATTTTTCCTGCTAAGACAATAGAAATATATTGATCAGCACATACAATATTTATACTGACACAACTCAATATAACTCTTGATATCAATGAGCCTGTTGACTTTGCTGCTTTCAACATTGATGTAATAATTCTTCTTAACATTCCTGCATGCTCCAGAACGGCCCCAAAAGACATAGCACTTATGACTAACCACATCGTCACCAGCATTGACTCCATACCTCCTCTGGATAAAAGGCTGTCTATTTCTTGAACACCAGTAGAAGAACTATAACCAGAAGCGAGTGCAAGCCAAATCCCTTTAATCATTGCTAGAGGGGATGATAAATCATCAGAGTCAGAAAACTCAATTACAACATCTGGTTGAATTAAAAAGGCAATCAAACCACCAAGAAGCGCACCAGAAAGTATGGTTGGTAATGCAGGTATTTTTTTCATTGCCATATAAAAAACAACGATCAATGGGATCAGGGCAATAGGTGTAATATTAAAGGAGTTATTTAAGGTTTCAGTGAATAATTTAATTGTTGCATCCTCAACTTCTGAAGACACACCAAGACCTAGTACCATAAATAATATTAAAGCGATAATAAATGAAGGTGTGGTTGTCCAAACCATATGCTTTATATGTTCGAATAATTCCGAACCTGTCACAGCAGGTGCTAAATTTGTTGTATCTGAAAGTGGTGACATCTTATCGCCGAAATAAGCACCTGATATAATTGCACCAGCAGCTATCTCTGGAGACAAATTAAGACCAATTGAAACAGCTATCAAGGCCACACCTAATGTTCCTGCGACTGTCCACGAACTCCCAGTGGCAAGGGCAGCAACTGCAGAAATGACGCATGCAGCTGGATAAAATATCTTTGGATTAAGTATTTCTAATCCATAATAAATTAAGGTAGGGACTGTACCTGACAACAACCATGTTCCAATAAGAGCGCCAACACACAAAAAGATCAGAAGTGCACCCATCGCTGTGCTTATACTTTTGACGATAGCTTCTAAAATATCTTTCCAGAGATGCCCATTCTTAATTGCGACAATTGAAGCTATTCCAGCAGCAATAATCAGTGCAATTTGGTTCGGTCCATAGGAAGAATCTGACCCAAACAGATAAACCGATACAGTTAACATCAAAACCAAAGATAGCAATGGTATTAATGAATCAATTATTGACGCATCTCGAGCTTCACTCATCATTCAATCCAATAAACAGAACTTTTTTGAGTATCTAATGTATGTGTGGAGTTAATTTTAAAAGTCGACCCTTTGAAGTATCTTGTCTTCGTGGATAATCTTCTAAAAGCCAAAGAGCACCATCTGGTCCTTCTTCAACTGATCTAATTCTTCTACCCATATCGAATCTTTCTGCTTCTTTAGCAGAATTACCATCAAACTCGACTCTTATTATTGACTGCGATGATAAGCCCGATACAAAGCCACTTCCTCTCCAATCATTGAACAAATCACCTTTATAGATAACAAAAGAACTGGGAGAAATTACTGGAATAGAGTATCCGTCTCCCCACCATTCTTTTGGCTCCTCAAATTCGGGTCGTGTATCATGATTCGGTATGTTGTCTCCATTATAATGAATACCATTTGACACTGAAGGATAGCCATAATCTTCGCCTTTTATCACTAAATTAAGCTCATCACCGCCTCTTGGTCCCATCTCTATATTCCACAACTTTCCCTCTGCATCAAAATCTATGCCAAGAGGATTCCGATGACCAAGTGACCAGACCTCGGCAGCAACACCACCATCATTATAGAAGGGATTATCTACTGGTATAGAACCATCATCATTCAATCGAATTATTTTACCCATATTAGATGTCATATCTTGAGCTGGATCAAACTTCTGACGATCTCCAGACGAAATAAATAAGTAGCCATCCTCAGAAAATGCCATTCGATGAGCATAATGTCCTCTGCCTGTAACTTTTGGAACCTGTCTCCAAATATATTCCAAGTTGGTAAGAGCGACTCCTTCATCAGACAGATCTAGTTTAGCTTTGACAACAGCTGCACCCCTTGTGTCATTTTCTCCCTCTTCAGCAAAACTGATATAAACTGTTTTATTTTCATTAAAATCTGGATGAATAACCACATCACCAAGTCCACCCTGCCCTCCGTATGCAACCTCTGGGACTCCTGAAATTTCAGCAAGTGTTTCTCCAGCTTGATTCATCATTAACATTTTTCCTGGCTTCTCTGTTACCAAAAAATTACCATCTGGAAGAAAAGTCATTGCCCAAGGTTGGTCAAGACTCGCCATTTCTTCTATGACAAATGGATAGTCATGACTGTATGAATGAGTTGCGAAAAAAAGCAATAGTGAAGTTAATGCCGTTTTTATCATAATTATTTCCTATTTTTTATTAATTATTAATCTCAAAAATTGATTCTATCTCAACTGAGGCATTCAAAGGTAGTGAATTCGCTCCAAGCGCCGCCCTCGCACCCATCCCACTTTCTCCAAAAACATCACGAAGTAACTCAGAGGCACCATTTATGACATTTGATTGTTTTGTAAAATCATCGCTGCAATTCACAAAGCCACGTATTTGAATGCATTTTACCACGCGATTTAGATCCCCATTACAAGCCTCTTTGAGTTGCGAAAGAATTCTTAATCCAACGTGTCTCGCAGCAATGTAACCCTGTTCTACTGTCAAATCTCTTCCTAATTTCCCATAAGTTGGAGTATCTAAATCATTAGGTGGTATCTGGCCTGCTATGAAAACCTGATTTCCAGAAACACGATATGGCACATAAACTGCAACAGGTCTAGAAGCTTCAGGTATTTTAAGGCCCAGTTTACTAAGCGTTTCTTCTATTTGATTTTGCGGTGCGGAAATTGAATTTTTTGACAACCCTAGAGCTATTGCAGTAGTGCCAAATATTTCAAAGAAAGATCTTCTGTCCATTTGTTTCTCCAGAATAAAAAAGGATAGATAATACGGTAGTATAACTTAAGTAAAAATATTTGAGTTATAAGAATATTTTATGTGTCTCAATATAAGTAAGATTATTAACTGAAATAAAATCAACGATACTACAATAAAATTTGATGTAAAAAATCCTGCCAAGACAAAACCAATCGCCGCAATTGCTCCGTTTGTAAGTGCATAAGGAAGTTGTGTGCTGAAGTGTGAAAGAGGGTCAATACCGGCTCCTGTTGATGAAAGAATAGTTGTCTCTGATAGCGGAGACGAATGATCACCGAACAAAGAGCCTGATAGAACTGCACCAATTATAATTGCAAATTCGTTTCCGGTTGATATTGCCGATGGAATAGCAAGTGGCATGATAATGATTATTGTTCCCCAGGATGATCCAATCGCAAATGATAATATGGCTGAGATTAAAAATATCAATACAGGTAAAAGCATAGGATTAATTGTCTCTTTTGCCATTTCTCCAACATACTTTCCTGTACCAAGCTCTTCGCTTACGCTTCCAAGAGCCCATGCTAGAACGAGTGTAGCCATAATTGGAAGCATGCCAGACATTCCAGAAACGTATTCAGAAAAAATCTCAATTCTTTTCTTTTTTGTATAGAACAAAATTAAAGCTATAAGAACTATTGCTGCAAATAAATATGCGTTGGAAAGGGCGGCTCGAAAATCAGAACCTGCAACTTGTTTAAACGGAAATCCATAAACACTCAAAGAAACAAATAAAGTTAGACCTAAAACCAATAATGGCAACCAAACAAAAATCGCTTTGGAATCTTTATCAATATTCTTAGATAGATTTTCATCTAATTTATATGCTTGTTTTTCTGCAAGCTCCATTCTTCCATAGTCAAACCTCAATATAGATAAGATTGGGACAATTGTTATTGCAAGCCAGGTATAGTACTGAAAAACTATGGCTGATATAAAGGCACTCCATTCATCTATAAAAACATTATTCGCCTCAAAACTGCTTTTAATTATACTCATCGAAAAAACTCCCCATCCAATAAATGGAACAAGAATAGCGACAGGCGATGAGGTAGAGTCAATTATAAATGCTAATTTTTGTCTGGAAATTCTGTATTTATCGAACAAAGATTGAAATACAGGTCCAACTATTAATGGGGTTCCCAGGTCAGAAAAGAAAATCAAAATACCTGCAAACCAAGCACTAATCTGTGCAGATACTCTATTGTATATGTATTTTATTGTTTGGCTGGCAAATGCTACTCCGCCCCCTGAATATTGAATTAATCTAACAAAACCCCCGATAAATGCGAGCAATAAGAGGATACTCGCGTTATAGGTATCAGCTATTTCAGGAACCAGATATCCTTTTATAATTAAAGGAAAAAATAAAAGTAAAGATGAGGAATGTAATATGAAGACTCCGGAAATCACTCCAGCAAATAAACCAAGAAGGACATTCTTCATCCCGAATGATACACACAGTGTTATTAAGACCGGAAGTAGTGATGTAAAACTTGGTTCGGGCAATTCAGATAAAATTCAAGAATTTTCTGATAGTGCGCCTTCAATAGCACTGATTACATCATCATCATACGGCTTTGTTCTCGTGCTGAAGTCAGTGATTAACTCACCATCTCTACCAATTAAATATTTATGAAAATTCCATTTAGGATGTGTTCCAGCAGAGTCAGCCAGATCATTGTAAAATGGATGCGCCTCTCCTTTTTTAACTGTAATTTTTTCAAACATCGGAAATTCTACTCCGTAGGTAAGACGGCAAAAATCCTGTATTTCTTCCTCGGTTCCTGGCTCTTGACCACGAAAATCATTCGAAGGAAAACCAAGTACCATTAATCCTTCCTCGCTGTATTCATCATGGAGTTTTTCTAGACCTTCATATTGGTAAGTGAAACCACACTTTGAGGCAGTATTAACTACCAATAATACTTTTCCAGAATAGGCTTCACAGAGATTAACTTCTTCCGAGGAGGCAAGTTTCCTGAAATTATAATCCAATAAAGAACTTTTACATGCCATAGCATTGAGACTAAAAAAAGCTAATATAATGGTTAGAGAAAATTTCATATTTATTCCTTTATTTCAGATATTTTGAATTTTTTCCATACTAACAAACAAAACTCTTAAAAGCCTCATTTCTGATAAATTATGGATAATATATTGATCGTTAGGTTATTATAACCGATTAAATTGAATTTAAACCACTATTAAAAGGGCGCTAAATTGAACTTCATATCACACCGTAAATCACTGGCCATATTCAGCATCATACTACTGCTGTTTTCATCAATTATCCATGCAGATGGAAGAATCGCCCTAAGAGGAAATAATGGAGCCGTTGCATCTTCTTCGCTGATTGCATCTGAAGTCGGTATTCAAGTTTTACAGGAAGGAGGAAATGCAGTTGATGCTGCCATTGCAACAGCATTTGCAATGGCAGTAACACATCCGACTGCAGGAAATATTGGTGGAGGTGGATTTCTAATTTATCACGGTGCTGATGGCGAAATAACAGCGTTTGATTTTCGTGAAAAAGCACCTCTGACTTCGACAAAAGACATGTATCTGGATGAAGAAGGAAATGTTAAATCAAATTCTATTGGAGCAGAAAATCATTTCAGCATCAAAGCTGTAGGTGTCCCTGGAACAGTTGCTGGACTCGCTCTTGCACACAAAAGATTAGGTACAAAAAAATGGGGTGATTTGGTAAGCCCATCCATTCAACTTGCTAAAGAAGGCATACCGATAACGTGGAAACTTCATGATGATTTCAACAGCCCCAGAAGAAAGGCTTGGTTTGGAGAATATCCAAGTTCTGTAAAAAAATTCTACAAAGGAGATGGGGCTGAATACATGCCGGGGGATACCTGGGTTCAGGACGATTTAGCCAAAACACTACAAAGAATCAAGGATCATGGTAAAGATGGATTTTACAAAGGTGAGACTGCAGAACTTATTGCAAATTTCATGGCAGATAATGGTGGCCTAATCACTCTTGAAGATCTCGAAAAATATGAGGCAATTGAACGTGACCCTATAGTGAATGATTACAGAGGACATACAATAGTAAGTATGCCTCCTCCAAGTTCAGGTGGAATTATCCTATCTGAGATGCTTAATATACTTGAAGGGTTTGATTTAACTAAAATTGGACATAATTCAGCTCAGTATCTTCATATACTGACCGAATCAATGAGGCGTGCGTATGCAGATCGAGCAAATTATCTAGGAGATCCAGATTTCAATGAGGATATGCCAATCAAAAAACTTATGTCCAAAGAACATGCTGCGGATCTCAGAAATTCAATTAATATGAATCAAAAATCAGAAAGTGATCCAGCTCGTTTTGCTCAGCTCTATGAAAGCGAAGAAACGACACACTTTTCAGTCGTTGATAAGGATGGAAATATGGTGTCCCTCACTTATACTTTAGAGTTTGGTTATGGGTCTCATATCGTCGTCAAAGATGCTGGCTTTCTCTTGAATAATGAAATGGGAGATTTTAATGCAGTGCCAGGTCTAACCAATCTATCGGGTCGAATTGGTACTACGCCGAATCAAATTAGACCAGAACAAAGAATGCTATCAAGCATGACGCCGACGATAGTAGCTAAAAATGGCATACCATTATTTGCTACTGGAACACCAGGAGGCAAAACGATAATTAATACAACCATGCAAACAATTCTAAATGTCATTGATCATGGGATGACAATTGCCGAATCAATAGAAGCTCCAAGAATTCATCATCAATGGCTTCCTGATGTCACAAGTTTCGAGAGAAGAGGTATTTCTCCTGATACACGAAAAATCTATGAATCATATGGGCATAAAATTAGAGAGAGAAACTCCATTGGAAGTGCCATGGGAGTTTATCGTGATCCAGAAACTGGTGTCATATCGGGTGCAGCTGATTCAAGAGCCGAAGATGGAGGAGTGGCTGTTTACTAGATCTCTAAAACCGGTCTTTTTTCAAGAAAAGATGTGTTCTTTTCATAAGCCATAGCGAATTCAATCAATTCCGCATCCTTACCCATTTTGCCTATAAATTGGATGCCCATTGGACGACCTTTACTATCAAATCCGGCAGGTAAATTTATTACAGGTAAGCCAGATAATGTTCCTCCGATTACTATTTCCATCCATCGATGGTATGTATCCATTTTTTTGTTATTGATTGATTTTGGCCAGCTTATATCCGCCGAAAATGGAAAAACTTGCGCCGAAGGAAGAGCAAGAAAATCATAATCCTCGAATAAATGGATAAGCGATTGATACCAATGAACTCTTGATGAACCGGCTTGGCTTAGTTGCTCTCCCGTGACTTTCATCGCACCCTCAAACTCCCATATGACCTCGGGTTTCAAAAGACGTCTTTGCTCAAGATTTTCATAAAAAGGTTTAATCCATTGATTTGACCAAAATCTCAAAACAAGCCATGTCTGCCATAAATTTTCCATCTCAAAATTTGGATGACAGTCTTCAATGATTAAGCCTGTATTTTCGAGATCACTCAATGCTTTTTCACATAAACCTAAAACCCCATTTTCCATAGGCAAGTAGCCATTGTAATTCCCCAACCAACCAATTCTGGTATTACTTAAATCAGCGGATACCATTTTTTCATATGCAGGCATTTTATCCTTTAAACTTAGCGGCACTCTCTCATCATGGCCGGCCATAGTAAGCAACAATCTTGTCGTATCCTCAATATTTCTTCCCATGGGGCCATCGGTTGATAGTTGTTGATAAAATGTATCGGTATTTGGATAATACCCATAAAATACTGGCACTCTCCCCTGGCTTGGTCTAAAACCAATGACATTGTTAAACGCTGCCGGATTTCTCAATGACCCCATCATATCACTGCCATCAGCGACAGGTAACATATGAGTCGCCAATCCAGAAGCGGCGCCTCCACTACTTCCTCCTGCTGTAAGTGATGGATCGTAGGCATTTCTTGTCACTCCAAAAACTTTATTGTACGTCTGTGATCCCAGGCCAAATTCCGGTGTATTTGTTTTTCCTATGAAAATCGCTCCTGATTCTCTTATTCTGGAAACAAATAGGTCATCTTTTTTTGATAATGTTCCTGCTATAATTGGTGAACCTTCACTGGTCTTAAGTCCTCTCGCGTATGCAAGGTCCTTTATCGCATGAGGAATGCCATGCATCCATCCTCGATATTGACCATGGTCTAATTCTGCATCTGCCTCCTTTGCCGCGTTCATCAAGAAGTTTTCATCGAGTATGCTTACGATCGCATTATATTTCTTGTTGTATTTATTTATCTTTGATAAATACGATTGCATCACCTCAGAGCAACTGATTTTTCTAAGGCGAATTAATCGGGATAAATCAGAAACTGAATAATCTGTAATATCGCTCAAATTTTTATCCTCCTTAAATCCATATAATGATGGTAGAAGCCCAAGCGAAGCAATAGTCTTTATGGTATCTCTTCTTGAAATTTTTAAAGATTTTTTAATGAGTACACTCAGCCAATTCAGAATATAAGATTGATTATAAGATATAAGACTGACGGAGCCATTAAGCAGCCCGCACCCGTATAAAATGTGGCAGTCATCGCACCGTATGGGACCAACTTTGGATCAGTTGCTGCCAATCCACCTGCGACACCACTAGTAGTTCCCATCAAGCCACCAAATATCATTGCCGCATGAGGATTATTGAGCTTTATCAATGGAGCAACAAAAGGGGTAATTATCATTACCAATATCGATTTGATTAAACCAACCGCTATACTTAAAGCTATCACGTCAGCTGATGCAGAGAGAGCTGTTCCTGTTACGGGACCAACAATATAAGTCGCCGCACCGGCACCAATTGTTGTAATAGAGACTGGGTCAGTATAGCCAAATAATACAGCGACAATTGCTCCGATAAAGAAAGAAAGAATCACGCCTAATACAATTGACAATGCTCCTATCATTCCGGCTTCTTTTAGATTTTTAAGATCAACGCCAAATGCGGTTGCCACAATAGCGAAATCTCTAAACATAGCTCCACCCAGTATTCCAACACCGGCAAAAATTGGTATATCTGCAAGTCCTCTTGTCCCACCTTCATATAAACCACCTGCGTATGCCAATATTAAGCCCAGAGTAATGGCTATAGCAGATCCATGAATAATACCAGCAGTCAGATTTTTTGAGATCCAGTATGAAAGATAAGTTACCACACCAACAAACAGAAAGGCTGTGATTATTGAATTATCAATTAATGTATTAATTAAAATTTCGATCATCAGGATTCTTTTGTTTTAACAAATTTATAAAGAAAAGGTATGGCAAGAAAACTCAAAATAACTACAAAAACGCCTGCTGTAATAGCCATCCAACCACCAGATATGGCTGCTAAAACATTTTGTTTCGCAGCCATGGCAACAACGATTGGAATATACATTGCATTCCAAAAATTAATACCGGACTTAGTAATGTTATCAATCTTTATATTTTTGGAGTTTTTGTTTGCGATAAAAATCAGTAACAGCATAGCGATACCAATGCCGCCAACATTAGCATCAATACCGATTAAGTAACCTATAAGTTCTCCAAAAAAAACGCCTGCTATCATACAAAATGACAGTAATGCAACGCCATATATCACCATAAAAATGTCCTTAAAATCACTGCAATCAATTTTGTTGTTTTTGTTCTATCTATTGTTTTATCATTATTCAACAAATAGGAAAAGCATGGCAAAAGAAAATTACAATTTATTTAGTCTCTTCGATCAATCTATTAGTCAAGATCAATCCAAACCCATACTAATTCTGGAAGATGGTACAGAATATAATTACGATCAGATCAATTCTATCTCGTCTCAAATTGCATCTTACTTTATGGACTCAGGCATCCTCCCAGGTGAGAGAATATCCGTCCAAGTTGATAAAAGCCCTGAATCACTCTGCTTGTATTTAGCTTGCTTGAGAGCTGGATTAACTTACCACCCTTTAAATCCAGATTACACTGAAAGTGAATTGGAATTTTTTATTAGTAATGCAGAACCGTCTCTAATTGTGTGCAGTGAAGAAAAGATAGAGTCATTCAAAAGTCTAGCTCGAGCTAATAATATCAGTCACGTTTATACGTTAAATCATGACGGAAACGGAACATTAATTGAACACTCAAAAAATTCTATGAAAGATTTTGTTACTTTCTCAACACCGCCTGATCACATTGCTGCATTACTCTATTCTTCAGGAACGACCGGAAGACCAAAAGGAATAATGCTGACTCATGAAAATCTAATAAGTAATACCGTTACTCTTTCTGAATATTGGGAATTTAGCAGAAAAGATGTATTACTCCATGCGCTTCCGATTTTCCATGTTCATGGTCTTTTTGTGGCCATAGGATGTGCTTTATATAGTGGTGCTTCGATTTACTGGTTATCAAAATTTAATGAAAAATCTATCATAGACAATTTACCGAATTGTACAGTTATGATGGGAGTGCCCACTTATTACACCCGATTATTAGCATCAAAGGAACTCTCTAAAGATGGTTGTATGAAGATGCGCTTGTTCATCTCTGGCTCTGCGCCACTGCTTGAGGAAACTTTTTTTGATTTTGAGAAAACTACAGGCCATCAAATATTAGAAAGATATGGTATGAGTGAGACGAATATGAACACTTCAAATCCTGTCCAAGGTGAGAGAAAACCAGGTACAGTAGGACCGTCTCTTCCTGGTGTCGAAGTGAGAATTGTTGATGATAATGGAGAAGAACTCGAAAAAAACTCGATTGGAAACCTATTAGTAAAAGGTCCGAATGTATTCAAAGGTTACTGGAAAATGCCAGAAAAGACTGAGGAGGATTTTACCGAAGACTCTTTCTTTAAAACTGGTGATAAAGCTAAAATTGATGATGATGGATATGTCAGTATTGTTGGCAGATCAAAAGATATGATAATTACTGGTGGATTAAACGTATATCCTAAAGAAGTCGAATTAGTGCTTGATGAAATTAATGGTGTATCTGAATCAGCAGTTATTGGTGTTCCTCATTTGGATTTTGGTGAAACAGTAGTCGCAGTGATTGTCAGGAATTCATCATCTATTGAGCCTGGTGAAAAAGAAATAATTTCATCTGCAAAAGATCAACTTGCTAAGTATAAATTACCAAAACGAGTAATTTTTGTTGATCAACTCCCAAGAAACTCAATGTCCAAGGTGCAAAAAAATATTTTAAGAGATAATTACAAAAACTTATTTAGTTAAAATAAAAAATTTATGCAACAAAAGTCGAAAAATAAAAGTAATTACTTCTATCTATCAAATACTCAAAGACCGATGTTAGATCGAGCTGATGGAATCTATCTTTGGGACGAATCAGGAAACAAATATATAGACGCTTCCAGCGGTCCTATTGTTTCAAATATCGGTCATTCTAATCCCTCTGTAATAAAAGCAATGAAAAAACAGATGGATAAATCTACGTTTGGATATCGTTTAAATTTTTTCAATGAACCTGCTGAAAAATTAGCCTCACTGACAGCCTCATTGATGCCTAGTGGTTTGGATCAAATTTTCTTTACTTCAGGTGGATCTGAATCAGTGGAAAGCTGCATTAAACTCGCGCGACAATACGCAGTCAATACAAATAAAGAAAAAAAATGGAAAATAATATCCTTGTATCCTTCTTATCATGGAGGAACTCTGGGTGCGCTAGCAATTACAGGTATGGATCCTTTTGTTGACCCATTTTCTAAATTAATGAAAGTTATGCCAAAAATACCTGCAGCCACCTGCTATCTAGATAACGATAATCTCAGTGAGGATGAAAGAGGAATCAAGTATGCCAATCTATTGGAAGAGGAAATTATTAAGCAAGATCCTGAAACAGTACTTGCCTTCATTCTAGAGCCAATCGGCGGTGCATCAACGGGAGCTCTGGTACCTCCAAATTCCTATTTTAAGAGAATAAATGAAATATGTAAGAAACACGATATTCTTATCATCGCTGATGAAGTTATGACGGGTGCAGGAAGAACGGGTAAATTTCTTGCTGGTGAACATTGGAATCTCGAACCAGATATAATAGCTATGGCAAAAGGATTCGCAGCCGGTTATGCGCCTCTTGGTGTGGTAGCCGCAAAGAATACGATAGTCAATGAGATAAATAATTCTGGTGGATTTCTTCATGGACATACTTATGCTGGAAATCCCCTGGCATGTTCAGCTGGATTAGCTGTATTAAAAGAAATACTCTCCAAAAATTTAATCGAAAATGCTCATATTCAAGGCATCACACTTAAAGAAAAATTAAATGAACTGAAAAATGAATTCAGCTTCATTGGGGATGTTCGTGGAAAAGGATTATTAATGGCTTTTGAATTAGTTTCGAATAAAGAAACGATGGAACCTCTTCCCACCTCAATGAATGCTGATACACTGCTGGTTGAAGAAGCTTATAAAAAAGGTTTAATAATCTATTCTAGAAAAACACGTGGGGGCAAAATAGGAGATCACTTTATGATTTGCCCTCCTCTTGTTATTAACAAGAAACAGATTGATGAGATTTGTCTCATCCTAAGAGAATGTTTAAAAAACATTCAATCCAAGTTGAACCTCTAAAGAATGAATCAAAGCCCAAAAATAAAAATCCAACCTGGAAGAGAAGGTGATGCAAATGACATTCATCACTTACTCGAAGAACTCGCTGAAAGTATTGATATGAAAAATAAAATAAGGAGCGTTCCCGCGAATATAGTTCAATATGGTTTTTCATCAAATCCTTTATTTCGAACTTTACTTGCTAAGCATGAAGGAAATATTATTGGATTATGTCTCTATTTTTTTACGTATTCATCCTGGATGGGTGCTCCAGGGATTTATATTCAGGATCTCTTTGTTAAAAAAAAATATCGAAAACAGAATGTTGGTAAGAACCTAATAATTGAAACAATCAAGATTAATCAATCAAAAGATATAAAGCATGTAATACTTAAGGTTGATGAAACCAATATACAAGCAAAAAAAATTCTACCAAGGACTGGGTTTCGAGTTTAAACCAGAAGAACATACTTATTTTATGAAAACAGAAAATATATCTGCAATGGGAGAATGAAGGGATGAATGTAGTTTTCTCAAAAACCCAACTTTTGCATTCCCCAAAAACTTTCATGGTAGGCGGGCATATGGTGGATCATCCAGAAAAGCCAGCAAGAGCAGAAATATTACTTAGTGCGGCAAAAGATTTTGGGTTAAGCGTCCAGGAGCCAGAATCTTATAATCTCAAATACATAAAAAAACTCCATACTGAAAGATATATCCACTATCTCAAAACAATCTTCGAGCGATGGTCAAGACGAGCAAACACTTCGGAGGAGGTTACTCCTGGAATTCATCCAGACAGGAGATCATGCGGTTATCCCAAGTCAGCGGAAGGACAAATTGGTTTTCATCATGCTGATCTCTCCAGTCCTATAAATAAGAATACATGGGAAGCAGCATTTTGGAGTGCTCAGACTGCAGCACATGCAGCTAATATGGTTAAAAATGGAGAACAGGCTTCATATGCCTTATGTCGGCCACCGGGCCATCATGCAGCAAAAGATTATGCTGCAGGTTTTTGTTTTTTTGGAAATTCCGCAATAGCTGCTGAAGCTCTCAGAGATAAATACAAAAAAATTGCTATCCTTGATATTGATGTACACCACGGAAATGGTACGCAAGATATTTTTTACCATCGTAATGATGTGCTAACTATTTCTATTCATGCGGATCCGGTTCGCTTCTATCCTTTCTTCTGGGGCCACAAAGATGAAAAGGGAGCTAATGATGGAATTGGGTTTAATATCAATATTCCACTTGAGAGGGGAACAGGAGATGACGACTATCTCGTTGCATTAAATAATGCGATAGATTCAATAAATAACTTTACTCCTGATGCTCTAGTAATTGCACTCGGTCTTGATGCTTATGAAAAAGATCCTCTAAAAGGTTTAGCAGTAACAACAGAAGGCTTCAAAAAAATAGGGGCAAGAATTGGTGATTTGATGTTACCTACAGTGATAGTTCAAGAAGGTGGATATCTCTCTAAAGAACTTGGTATAAATCTATCATCTTTTCTGGATGGTTTTACGCATGGAGCAAAATTATAAATATGTTTAAATATGCTTTTGAAGCCATTGCTATAATCTCAGGAAATTACCTTAACCTCTTTGACACAATAGATAAGTCATGTCATCAGCTTATTTTTTTCTTGACGAGGAATTAGTTAAAATTTAGAAGTTAAATAAAACTTGAATTAATCGTAATTCAATTGGACTCCCCCAATGAAATCTAATCTTTTTTCAACGTTATCGCTTCGTGATGAATTGCTCCAGAGTATTTCAGCTTTAAACTATACAATAATGACAGATATACAGATGCAAGCCTTACCGCCATTACTAAAAAATCGAGATATATTGGCACAGGCAAGAACTGGAAGTGGTAAGACTGCTGTATTTGCTATCGGTTTACTAAATAAACTAAATATTCAATCTTATTTTACTCAAGCAATAGTAGTTTGCCCTACCCGTGAATTATCTAATCAAGTTGCTATAGAAATACGAAAACTTGCGAGTACTATAGCGAATACCAGAGTGGTAACCCTTTGCGGTGGAAAACCAATGGGTCCCCAATTAGCATCTTTAAAACGTGACCCACATATTGTAGTCGGGACACCAGGTCGAATTTTAAAGCATTTAAAAATTGGAACACTAAAACTGAATAGAATTGAAACATTAGTGCTTGATGAAGCTGATCGGATGCTGGATATGGGTTTTTATGATGATATTTTGAATATAATAAATGTTACACCTCTATCAAGACAGACACTTCTTTTCTCAGCAACATACCCAGAAAAAATTAAACAAGTCAGTGATAGAGTACAGATAGAACCAAAAGACATTCGCATTGAGTCAAGCCATGACATACCAGAGATAAATCAAATTTTCTTTGAGGTAGAAAAATCTCATCGGATCAAAATGGTATATAAACTTATTTCACACTATAAGTTTGAATCAATATTAATATTTTGTAATACAAAACTCTTATGCCAACAATTGGTGACTGATTTGAAGCCCTATAATATAGATGCGCATGCCTTGCATGGTGATTTAGAACAGTTTGAGCGTGATCAGATTCTTACTCAGTTTTCAAGCAAGGCATGCTCAGTATTAGTTGCAACTGATGTTGCGGCTCGCGGTATTGACGTAATAGATCTTTCAGCTGTTATAAATTTTGAGCTAAGCTTTGATCCTGAGCTTCATATTCATCGCATAGGTCGAACAGGGCGTGCTGGTGCAAAAGGTCTTGCTCTAAGTTTATTTTCAAATAACGAGAGGCAGCGATTAGAAGCGATTGAGGAGTATCAGGGTAAGAAGATAAACATCGATGATTCTAATAGTTTATCGAATTCAATAAACTTTAAATTATATCCACCTATGGTATTACTTTTCATAAATGGTGGAAAAAAAGAAAAACTTAGAGCTGGAGATTTGCTTGGAGCGCTCACAGCAAATGATGGGATTATCGCTAAACAGGTTGGTAAGATTACTTTATTTGAAAAATTTAGTTATGTTGCTATTGATCGTAAGGTGGGTAAATTAGCATTGCATAAGCTGAATAATAACAATATAAAAGGAAGAAAATTTAGGGTGCGAATTTGTTAGATTTGAATTATTTGGAAATTGCCGGCTCATATGATTCGTATTGTCCTGTATACCAGTACTTGAATAATTTCTCAGCAGGCTTGCCTCTAATTGATTGCGACATATTTGGAAAGCCCTCTATGGTATTTGAACTTGCTTGTATGTGATTAGCATCTGGTATTAATGTATCAGATAACCAATATCCAGTTGATGTTGTTGTGCCTAATGTCTCAAAATAACTTTGTGTATCAACTGCTCTAAAGAGCGCTTCTGTAAATATTGCTTGAGCTGAAAAATCAGTCTTTACTTCATTCTGAACACACTCATCATAGGCAACATTATCAATGGTGCCAGGAGTACAGAACCCATCTTCAATCCAGCCCCTTGACAAAAAGGATGCATGACTTTGTGAGAATAGATTAAACATGACAGGTGGAATAGACGAGCTAGAGTTATACCAGCAGGGCTGATTATCTAAGCAATTCCATTTATTATATGTTTGCTCTATCACTAACATGGCTTTTTCTTGGATTAAATCAACTGTAGCAGTCGCAACCTGATCATCAGATAGTAAATTACCAAATGATAATAAGACACCATCAACCTTATTAAATACTCTTTTGTCATTCCATATAACATTTTCACCGACATACACTTTGCCAGTGAATTTTTCTTTGATTTTGTCAATAATAATACCCATTCTTTCCATGTAATAGTCTTTGAGTTCATCACTCTGGGCTTGCGTGTGACCTTCATTGTTCACACCGTTAAACCAATTTAACCACATTGCACTCCAATCAGCAGATAAACCCCCTACACCAATTTGTTCTAGACGATTAGCTTCCCACAGAATGTGTTCTTCATGGGCATCCATGATTTTTTTTAGCAGAGCCATGTCCACCCTTACATTGTATGTAGAAAAATCAAATAAGAAGTCCTGCTCAACGTCTTGTGTTTGGAATTGCCAGGTATAGATTAGCTTTATGTCTAACTTTTCTGCTTCAGAAACAATGTATTCGATTGTCCAGTCATCAATATGCTTACTGTTTTGATCAATTTGCCAAAACTCTGCTTGATCATCTTGCCAGTAACCAAAATTATATATGCCCACTGAATTTACGCCATGCTCTTTAAGCCTTCGGAGGGTCGTTCTGTACATCAACTTGATGTATTCGTCCTCTGTGCAATCTGCAATCCAAGTAGCATTCTTGCCTTTGTAATTATTATATATCCACTCAACCCCATAATCTTTGAAGCCAACTGCCTTGATGTGATCTTCGCCGAACACATTTTGAGGTGAAGGCATAGGATACACACCTAGATAAGATTCATAAATCTCTGCATTGTGAGGGTTCACACAAGACCCTTCAAAGTCCTCTGTCTTGACTTGAATGGTAACACTTGCTGATGCGCTACCACATGCTATAGTCATTGTTTGATCGCCGACACCAGTCATAGGAACAGTCTCACTGCCTGACGTAGCCTTACTCCCAGACCAGTAACCTGATGCTTTACAAGATGATACATTAGAACTGTTCCAGGATATAACGCTTAAGTCACCCTGGAATACAACTACTGGGTCTGCTGTGATAGATACTGTGTCTTGAGGAGGTGTTGGTGGTGCTGAAGTTCCGCCTCCTCCGCCGCCACATGCAAAAAGAAGAACTAAACTAAATATGGTTAGGATTCTATTCATATCTATTTCAACATTATTTAAAAGAGACTTATAGTCTATACCGAATAGAAGGGCTGATGGAATGCAATAGTAGCAGAACCTTGAACCAATCTACTTAACAGCCACATCTGGCAAAACCAATACCTAACCTTCACAAGAGTTTGTTGATTGTGTAAGGTTGTTTGATGATTAAAAAATTGACAACATCTGAGTTAGCAAACCTTTCTCAGGTTATGGCTTGTATTATGGTTATTATTTCACTTATTTACGCCATTACTGAATATAATCAACGGAGATTAATCGATACTTCTGAAATTGATTCCGCGTTATACCGCAGCAGCGAAGAAATTAATCTAAGAATAGCCTCAGATCCTATTTTAGCATCTCTAATAATGAGAGCAGAAAAAAATACAGATACATTAAACGAGGTAGAAAGATTTCAATATACTAGGTTTAGATTAAATGATTTTAATAATTGGGAAAAAGCATTTGATTACCATAATGAAAAACGGATGAGTGATTCTAATTGGAAGCTATGGAATGATGCATACTCAGTCAATGCAAAACAAATGCCAGATTTTGCTTGGGAAGATAATAAAGAATATTTCCTTTCATCAACTCCTGATTTTATTGATTTGGTTGATCAAGCCATCTATGAGAATTAACTTATCATTGTGTAGGCTCCACTTATGAATAAAAGTATCTTCTCGATGAACACGTTGTCTAAGTATGGTGATCTTTTTCAGATTATTGGTGTGATCGGAATAATATCATCGTTAATCTTTGTCGGTCTTGAATTAAGACAAACCCAAAAGATTGCTATTGCAGGACAGCAACAAGCCAGAACTATTCTAAGAACCAATCAACTTCTTTCGGCTTATGATTTTACTCCAGAAGAAATAGGAGTAGAAAACATTCCTTGGAATCAACAATCCGATCTTCAGAGATATACCAGAGAACAAAGACAAGTATATTATTGGACTGTTCTTGAGAATAACTTCTATCAATATTCACAAGGCATG
>MDSW01203503.1_pt1 | contig 54723 bp, 57 predicted proteins | sample 811171 | NCBI WGS metagenome assembly MDSW01 (sample SAMN05326641, study PRJNA326480) | marine metagenome | isolation source: seawater | place: Atlantic Ocean: North West | collected 2012
ATTGGGATATTAAGTCTTAATCTTCTTAAATGAGACATCATTTCAAAAAAAGATTCTTCAAGAAAAAGAACCTTATTGTTTTCTATCCTAAAATCAAACTTATAGACAGAATTGTTAATTAGGGAATTAAGTATGTCAGATGAGACGTCATTAATATCTGAATAAAAGTCATCATTAATTATAATCATTTAAGATCAGCTTGAGCCTAGAACTTGTTTCAATGTAGCTACCGAGTTTTCCCATAACATTTTTGACTCTTCAAGTTCATCATCATCAGAAAAATCTGTTATGATCAAAGAAACATCCTTGGTTATTTCGTCTACTTCAATTTTAAATTCAAAAAATTCATTATCAGATGAGTCTTCATCATTTATCCATTGAAATTTAACTTTTTCATTATTTTTCTTTAATAATAATTTAGCAGTTTCCTCTCCATCATCCCAAAAAAAAGTAAAAATCTCTCCTCTAGAATTCACGTCATCAGCAAACCACTCTGATAATCCTGATGGAGTGGATAAATACTGAAAAAGAAGTTGAGGGGATGACTGAAAGGCTATTTCTAAAGAAAATGAAACTCGTTTACTCATAATAAATATTTTGGTTAATATATAAAAAAAGAAATAGTTAACAGTTTATAAAAGTTAAAATTTACTAATGATTGTGATTAAAAAATCCTTTGATTATATTTGCCCACCGATGGCGAGGTAGCTCAGTTGGTTAGAGCGTCGGATTCATAACCCGGAGGTCGGGGGATCATGCCCCCCTCTCGCTACTATAAATTATTTGATGAAATTGCTTTATCATTAATCAACATATCCTTGATTATTTTTATTACCAAGACTTTTTTTTGAAATCAAGTTAATCTAACTTAGAAATTATAAAAAACTATTAAATATGCGGAAAAAATATATTCTTTCAATTGACGCAGGAACTACAAGCTCTAGGTCAATAATTTTTGATAAAAAAGGAAATCAAATTGCTATTTGTCAATATGAGTTTAAACAAATTTTTCCAAAAAAAGGTTGGGTTGAGCATGATCCAATGGAAATATGGAATACACAAATAATGTCTATTCATGAAGTTATAAAATCAGCAAATATTAAAGCTCAAGAAATTGATTCAATTGGAATAACAAACCAAAGAGAAACTACAATTCTATGGAATAAAAAGACTGGAAAACCTATTTATAATGCTATAGTATGGCAAGATAGAAGAACAGCTTTTATTTGCAATGAATTGAAAAAAAGGAATTATAAGTCTAAATCATTAGAAAAAATATTTCAAGACAAAACAGGTTTAATAATTGATGCATATTTTTCAGGAACAAAAATTAAATGGGTAATGGAAAATATTAAAAATGCAAAAAAACTTGCTCTTGATAATGAATTGTTGTTTGGTACTGTTGATACTTGGTTAATTTGGAATTTAACCAATGGTAAAAAACACGTAACAGATAGTACTAATGCCAGTAGAACATTACTATACAATATTCACGAATTAAAATGGGATTCAGAATTATTAGATCTGTTAAATATTCCTTTAAATATTCTTCCAGAAGTTAGTCAATCATCTGAAATAATTGGTGAAACAAATATTCTTGGTAATGATATTAAAATAGCAGGAGTAGCCGGGGATCAACAAGCAGCTCTTTTTGGACAACTATGTTTAAATGCAGGAGATGTGAAAAACACCTATGGTACTGGATGTTTTTGTATTATGAATACAGGAAAAAATCCCGTAAAATCAAATAATAAGTTGCTTACAACGATAGCTTATCAAATTAATAATAAAACAACCTATGCTATAGAGGGAAGTGTGTTTGTATCAGGAGCACTCATTCAATGGTTAAGAGATAATCTAGGAATAATAAAAAATGCTTCTGAAATAGAAGCTCTAGCCAATACAGTAAAAGAAAGTGGTGGAGTGACATTTATTCCTTCATTATCTGGGCTTGCGGCACCATATTGGGCACCAGACGCAACTGGCAATCTAATGGGAATAACTAGAGGTACAACAAATGGGCATATAGCGAGAGCAGCATTAGAGGCAATTGCGCTAAGATGCCAAGAAATTATAGTTGAAATGGAAAATGATTCTAGTACTAAATTTAATGATTTAAAAGTTGATGGGGGGGCAAGTAATAATGACTTACTAATGCAAATACAATCTGACATTCTTCAATGTAACGTTACAAGACCAAAAATTACAGAAACAACAGCACTTGGTGCTGCATTTCTGTCTGGTTTAGCTACAGGTTTTTTCAAAGATCTTGACTCACTTAAAAGTCTATGGAAAAAAGATAAATCTTTTAAACCTAAAAAAAATCCTTATCTAGAAAAAGTTAAATTATTATGGAAAAAAAGAATAAATCAAGTTTTAAGAAGTGAATAGAGACGAAAATCTTTCTAAAATAATCAATTGTAAAAAATGGGATATAGTTATAATTGGTGGAGGTGCGTCTGGACTTGGAGCTGCAATCGATTCAGCCTCAAGAGGACACAAAACACTTTTAATTGAAAAACATGATTTTTCTAAAGGAACATCATCTAGAAGTACCAAACTGATCCATGGTGGCGTAAGATATCTTCAAAATGGGGATATATCACTTGTAATTGAAGCTCTAAAAGAAAGAGGTATTTTAAGAAAAAATGCTCCTCATTTAATCAAAGATTTGAGTTTTGTCATCCCAAGCTACGATTGGTGGAGTAGTCCCTTTTATGGAGTTGGTTTAAAAATCTATGATATGATGGCAGGAGATTTTGGTATAGGACCATCAACAATTATTGATAAAAAAGAAACAGAAAAACTTATTCCAAATGTAAAGAAAAATGGATTAAAAGGAGGGGTAATATATTATGATGGACAATTTGATGATTCAAGAATGGCAATAAGTCTTGCTCAAACTGCTAGTGATCAAAGTGCGGTTTTGATTAACTATTTTGAGGCTATTGATTTAATAAAAAATAAGGATAAAACAATATCAGGCATAAAAGTAAGGGATTCAATCAATAATTTAATTTATAATATTAAATCAAAGGTAATTATCAATGCTACAGGAGTATTTTCCGATTCAATCATGAAAATGGATGACCGAAAATCGTCCAAAATGATCCAACCAAGTCAAGGGGTTCATATTGTTTTAGAAAAAAAATTTCTTAATAGCGAACATGCAATCATGGTTCCTCATACTTCAGATGGAAGAGTGCTATTTGCTGTTCCATGGCACAATTATGTTATTCTAGGAACTACAGACACAAAAGTAAATCAAACTAAAATTGAACCTAGTGCATTATCTGATGAAATAGACTTTATAATTTCTAACGCTGGGAAATACATGACTACAAAACCAACAAAAGAGGATATTAAAAGCATATTTGTTGGACTAAGACCATTAGCAAGAACCTCTAACAATAAGTCAACTAAGGAAATCTCACGTCATCATGAAATAAATATAAGTACTAGTGGTTTAATTAGTGTTCTTGGTGGAAAATGGACTACATATAGAAGAATTGGAGAAGATTTGATTAATTCAGCTGAAATTGTTGGAGGTTTAAAAAGAGTTAAATGTAAAACAAAAAAGCTTAAAATTCATGGATATAATTTAAAAACAGACTTTAATGATCCACTTTACATTTATGGATCAGATAAAAATAAGGTTTTAAAAATCACTACAAACCCAAAAAATAATAATTCACTATCAAAAAAAATTTTTATTACTAAAAATCAAATAATATGGGCTATTCGAAATGAAATGGCAATAAAACTTGAAGATGTCTTAGCAAGAAGAACTAGATGTTTATTTTTGAATGTTTTAGAGACTGAAAAGCTAGTAGATAAAGTTTTAAATATTATGGCAGATGAGCTTAAAAAAGATATTTCTTGGATAAAAGAACAAAAGCTATCTTTTTTATCTTTAGCAAAAAAATATAAATTATGAATATATCTCCTTTTTTAGCAGAGCTAATTGGAACATCATTTCTAATTGTTTTAGGACAAGGTGTAGTTGCGAACGTTAATTTGAAAAAGACCATTGGTCAAGGTCAAAACCCCTGGCTATTAATCACCTTAGCCTGGGGTTTCTCTGTTTTTATTGGTGTTTTAATTGCTGCAAGTATTAGTGGTGCTCATTTAAACCCAGCTGTTACTTTAGGACTGGCTATTACTGGAAAGTTTTCTTGGGGTTTAGTCCCAAAATATTTTATCGCACAACTAATTGGTGCAATGTTGGGCTCATTTTTAAGCTATTTAGCATATATTGATCATTACAAGTTATCAAAAGATGAAGAAATTGTAAGAAGTACATTTTGCACTGGACCCGCAATAAGAAATTTTAAGAATAATTTTTTTGCTGAGACTCTTGGAACTTTTGTTTTAGTATTTTGTGCATTGTGTATTGTTGGACCAAACATAACCATTGAAGGTGTTAGTGTACAAAATTTTGGATTAGGTTCACTTGATGCACTACCCATAGGCATAGTAGTTATTGTTATTGGTATGGGACTAGGAGGAAATACAGGTTTTGCAATTAATCCAGCGAGGGATTTAGGGCCTAGAATTATTTACTCGTTGTTACCGAGAAAAAACAAAAAACCAGATTGGGAATATGCATGGATTCCAATTATAGCACCATTATTTGGTGGAATAATAGCAGGTGCTCTTTATTTAATAATATCATAAAAAAACCTGTACTAGTTTATTTTTTTGAACAAACTTCAAAAAAATAAGTTTGGAGCTAACAAACTGATCAAGGATCTGAAATTAACAGCATGCTTTTACAATTATGACTCACTCCTTTTAAAATATTAAACGTTAAGTTTGTCAAATAATTTCTAGTACAGGTCATTTTAATATTATTTAATATGATTTCAAATGTATATTAATTAAGTCAATTAAGTCAATAACCTTAGTATGCTCATCACTCAAGGAATTGTTGTTTTTGTTGATATTTTTTTCTGCTATAGTTGCAAATTGTAATGCACACATTGCCAAAACATCTTGTTTATCTCTAACTTCGTAACTTTTCTCAAATTTTTTAATCATTTCGTCAATTTTCAAAGATGCTGCTCTAAGAGCTTCTTCTTGATCAGGTTTAATAGTTAAAGGATATAATCTATTTGCAACTTCTAATTTAATTTTTATTGATTCACTCATAACATTTATTTCTTGGCATTAATTTCTGAAATACTAAAAATACATTTATCAATTTCACATATAATATTGTTTATTTTTTTTCTAGACTGAGCTTTTGAATCAGAACTCCCAAGTAAATTATTAGCAATTTTAAGGGAGTTATTTTCATCTTTAATCTTACTTAATTTATTTTTTAATGCTTGTTCACTTAATTGGTATTCTTCTAATTTTGTTGTCAAATTATTTATCTCCAAATGATTTTCTTTCAATTTATTTAAAAGTAAAATTATTTTCTTTTCTAAAACACTTATATTTTTTATGTAATTATCCATAAAACATTCTAGTTATTCACAAAACTAAATATTTATAAATAATTTGTTTTAATTTTCTTTGGTTAAATAAAATTTAGTGTTTAAAATAAAATATCTATTACTAATATGTATGCTAATATCAGGGCTTTTAAGAAGTCAAATAAATAATCCTATTAATATTCCTATCAAAATATCAGGAACATTTGGTGAATTAAGAAATACTCACTTTCACTCTGGTGTCGATATTAAAACTGAAGGAAAACAAGGAGTGAAAATCTTTTCAATTAAAGATGGATATGTAAAAAGAATAAAAATTTCTAAGGATGGCTTTGGTAAGGCTATTTATTTAAATCATCACGACGGAACAACTTCTGTTTATGGTCATTTAAAAAAATTCTCAAGTGAAATAGAAAAATTTGTCAAAGAAATCCAATACAAAAAAAAATCCTATGAAATAGAAATCTATCCTAAAAATAACTTATTTGTATATAAATCAGGTGAATTGATTGGTTATAGTGGAAATACAGGAAGTACCTCGGGTCCTCATTTACATTTTGAAGTTAGAGACACAAAGACAAATTATCCAATTAATCCGTTAAAAATATTAGAAAATGTTAATGATACAATCATACCAAAAATTAATAATCTTTATCTATACGATGTTATGTCAGATGGAACTTATCATTTAATTGAAAAAATAAAACTAAAAAAAATAAACTCGAATTATTTTTTAACTGATACAATCAAAAATTCAGGGATTTTGGGAATAGGAATTAATTATTATGACAAGCAAGACATCTCTTACAGTAAAAACGGAGCCTACTCAATTGATTTTAAAATGAATAATGAAACCATTTTTAACTATAAAATGGACACAATAAGTCTTTATGATAAAAGATATCTTAAATTATTAGTTGATTTTGAGAATTGGTATTTAAAAAAAAATAAGATTCAAAAACTATTTGTACATCCAAAATCAAAATATACATTTTTAAATAAAAAAAATTATGATGGAATCATAAAAGTAGAAAACGACAAAAATTATATTGGAAACATTGAAATCAAAGACTATAACGGTAACACTAGTCGAATTGGAATAATAATAAAAGGTACACCAAAACAGTTAATGAAGAAACAAACAAAAAATTATAATATAAAATCTGACCTTGAATATACCCTTGAATCAAAAAATATAAAGGTTAAAATTAAAAAAAATACCTTTTTTAATGATGTCTACATACCCTTTAAATTTATTAATGACACATTAGATTTAGGCAAAAACTTATACCCAATAGATAAAAGAATTAAAATAATTTATGATATAAAAAATCTTGACTCCACATATCAAAAAAAAGGCTTTATTTCAAAAATAAACGAAAAAAATAAAACTGAATTTATATGGACTGAAAAATTAAATAACATATGGAGTATTAACACAAATATTCTTGGAAAATATACTATATCAATTGATACCACTCCTCCATCAATCAAACCTATGAATTTCAAAAACAATCAACTAATCAATAATCAAAACACACTTAAATTAAGAATAAAGGATGATTTATCTGGTATTAAAAAAATAAATGGATCAATTAATGGAAAATGGATTTTACTGGAGCATGAGCCAAAGAATAATACCATTTCATACAATTTATCAGATATAAATTTCAATTCAAGTAAATATGAGTTAGAAATTGTGGCTTTAGATTATCTTGGAAACAAAAAGCTATATAAAGCAATTCTTTATCGAAATTAACAAAATTTAGTCTTTAAGCCCTCTAAGTACGTTCATTAAATAATCTACTTCCTTTTTTGAATTAAAGCATGAAAAAGAAAATCTTAAAGAAGGCCATGATCTATATTTATTTTCTTGAACTTCCTCTAAAACGTGAGAACCAAGGTTACTCCCGGACTGACATGCACTACCCTTAGAGCAAGCAATTCCTTTTAAATCTAATTGAAAATCTAAAAGAGAAGATTTTTCAATACTTATTGGAAATGCAATATTTAAAATAGTATAAGTACTGTTTCTATTGTCATTACAACAACCATTGAAATACGCATTAGGAAAAATTTCTAAAATTGATGAAATAAAATAATCTTTTATTGATTGTATGTGTTGTCTTTCGCTTTTTAAATTATCATAAGCAATTGATAGAGCCTTCTCCATGCCAATAATATTAGGAAGAGCCTCTGTGCCTGCTCTCAAACCTCTTTCTTGTGAACCACCTAAAATAAATGATTTTATTCCAGAATTTTTCTTAATATATGAAAATCCAATACCTTTTGGACCATGAAATTTATGTGCTGCGGCAGATAAGAAATCTATCTTTAACTTTTCTAAATCTATTTCAAAGTGTCCAACACCTTGGACTGCATCTGTATGAAAAAAAGCTTTGTTTTCATGACATAAATTTCCTACTAAATTAAGATCCAGTATTGTTCCAATTTCATTATTAATATACATCAGGGTAACTAACTTTATTTTATTATCCTCAGTTAATAATTCTTTCAGGTGATCATAATCAATTTTTCCATCTTTTGTTGTATTTACATATTTTACTTCAACTAATTTTGATTCTAAGTCATCGAGGGTATGAAGAACTGCATGATGCTCAATCTTTGATGATATTATTTTAGATACACCAAGATCATTAACTGCACATTTAATCAACATATTATCAGACTCAGTTCCTCCTGATGTAAAAATTATCTCTTTAGGTGATGTATTTAGATACTCCGCAATACTTTTTCTAGCTAATTCTAATTTAGCTTTGGCATCCCTTCCATAAAAATGAGTAGAGGACGGGTTTCCAAAAGTTTTTAAAAAACAATTACTCATTTCATTAACAACCTCCTCTCTTATAGGGGTAGTTGCTGCGTTATCAAAATAAACTTCCATAAAAAATTTAATTCATTAGTTAAGATTCAAATTCTTTTAATGTTTTTTTAATGATATTTAAACAATCATTAATCTGGTCAAAAGTAATAATTAATGGAGGTGAGAACCTAATAATATTTCCATGTGTTGGCTTAGCTAATAATCCATTATCAAGTAATTTCAAACAAATATTCCATGCGGTTTTACTTTGTGGAATATCATTAATCACAATAGCATTTAACAAGCCTTTTCCTCTAATTAGTTTAACTATATTTGAATTTTTAATATAAATATTCATTTCCGATCTAAAATAACTACCTATCTCCCTTGAGTTTTGAATTAATTTTTCTTCGATAATCACCTCTAAGGCTCTTTTTGCAATTGCAGATCCAAGAGGGTTTCCCCCAAACGTACTTCCATGTTGCCCTGGTTTAATTACATCCATTATTTCACTATCACATAAAATTGCAGAAACTGGATATGTCCCTCCACTGAGAGCTTTTCCGAGTATTAAAATATCTGGTCTTATGTATGAGTTTTTTTGTCTTTCACATTTATTATCACATGAGCAATTTCCACATGATGCTAACAATGAACCAGTTCTTCCAATACCTGTTTGAATCTCATCAACGATAAATAAAACATTATATTTTTGACATAATTTCTTGGCTTCAGTCAAATAATTTAAATCAGGTACATTTACTCCCGCCTCACCTTGAATTGGCTCAATCAAAAAACCAGCAACATTGGGATTATTTTTTAATTCTAAATTTAGACTTTTAATATTATTATATTCAATTTCAATAAAGCCTGGGGTGTGTGGGCCAAAATGATTTTTTGATGATTCATCTGAAGAGAATGAGATTATGGATGTTGTTCTTCCATGAAAATTATTTTTGCAAACAATAATTTGAGCACTATTCGATGGTATTCTTTTAATTGTGTGACCCCATTTCCTGGAAACTTTTATAGCTGTTTCGACAGCTTCAGCCCCCGTATTCATTGGTAACAACCTCTCAAATCCAAATAAATTTGATGCGTACTTCATGTATTCACCAAGTTTATTATTATGGAAGGCTCTAGAGGTTAATGTCAGGGTTTTTGATTGTTTAACTAACTCATCTATTATTTCATCGTGACAATGTCCTTGATTTACTGCAGAATAAGAAGACAAAAAATCATAATACCTTTTTCCATCTACATCCCATAAATAAACGCCTTTTCCTCTTTCTAAAACAACTGGTAAAGGACTATAATCATGGGCTCCAAATTTATAATCAAGATTTATAAATTTATCCTGCATTGAATTAATTATATTTTTCATTAAATTATGAGTTAATATACATTAAACTTTAAAGTCTGTAAATTAAGATACGCCATAAATTTACATATATTTCAAGAAAAATATCTAAAATACAATGTCAAGAAAATTTAAAAAAGAACAATTCTTAAATCTTGAGGTAGTAGATATTAATAAAAAAGGAAACGGAGTGGTTAAATCCAATTCTGGAAAAGTAATTTTTGTGGATGGAGCTGTTCCAGGGGACTTTATAGATATAGAAACATACAAAAAAAGAAAAGGAGTCTTTGAAGGTAAATTAATAAAAATTAATAAGCAATCATCAAATCGAATTAAGCCAAAGTGTGAACATTTTGGTACTTGCGGTGGTTGTAAATGGCAAAATTTGAATTATAAAACTCAACTAAAATTTAAACAAAAAGAAGTACTAGAGAATTTGAAAAGAATTTCAAAAATGCGAATCCCTAAAATCGATAAAATAAAAGAAGTTAACTCTAAATTCTTTTACCGTAATAAGATGGAATTTTCATTTTCTGACAATAGATGGCTATCCAGTAATGAAATAAAAAGTTCGATTAAAATCGAGGAAAAAAATGGACTAGGTCTTCATAAATCTGGTATGTGGGATAAAGTTGTAGATATAAAAAATTGTTATTTACAAAGAGAACCTTCAAATTTAATTAGAAACGGCTTAAAAGAATTTTGTTTGATAAATAAAATGAGTTTCTATAATCAAAAAAAAAATACAGGTTTTTTACGGAGTTTAACTATCAGAAATACAATAGAAAATGAATTAATGGTACTTATCCAGTTTTCTCTAAATAAAAAACAAAAAATAAGGAAAGTAATGAATTATCTCAAAGATAACTTCGAGATTCATTCTCTACTTTATTGTGTGAATATGAAGGTTAATGATTCAATTTATGATCAAGAAATCCAGCTTTTCAGTGGTAGAGACCATATTATTGAGAGAATGGATAAATTAAAGTTTAAAATTAATGTAAAATCTTTTTTTCAAACCAATTCTGAACAAGCCTATGAGCTTTATAAAATAGTCAGAAAATTTGCAGGCTTAAAGGGAGAAGAAATAGTTTATGACTTATATACTGGCACGGGGACAATTGCTCAGTTTGTCGCTAATAAATGTAAAAAAGTTATAGGAATAGACATAATAAAAGAATCGATTAATGCCGCAATAAATAATGCAAAAGAAAATAAAATAAAAAATACATTTTTTGAAAAAGGTGACATGAAAAACTTTTTTAATGATTTATTTATAAAGAAACATGGAAAACCCGATATAATAATAACTGATCCTCCTAGAATTGGTATGCATAAAGATGTAATTAAAAAAATTCTTTCAATTGCCCCTAATAAAATTGTTTATGTTAGCTGCAATAGCTCAACTCAAGCAAGAGATTTAAGTTATTTAAGTGATAAATATAAAATGTCTAGATGCAGAGCAGTAGATATGTTTCCTCATACAAATCATATTGAAAATGTTGTACTTTTGATAAAACAATGAAAACTAATTTTTTTTTAATACCGTTTTTATTTATTTCAGTTATTTGGATTTTTTCCCATTGTGAAAAAGATGATATTTGTTTAGAAGGAACTCCAGGAACACCACGTTTGATAATAAGGTTTTTTGATGCCGACAGCACTCAAAATTTAAAACCTACTGGAGCTTTACTCATAAATAAAATTGAAGACAGTATTAATAATTATATAAGAAAAAATATTTTTGGTACCGATTCTATTTCAATACCGCTGAATACCAAAAAAAATTTCACTCAATTAAAATTTTATAATTATTGGGGGTTTGAAAATGAAAATATTGATACATTAAGCTTTCATTATGACCGTTATGATTTATATTTAAATAGAGCCTGTGGGTTTAAGGGTCAATTTATACTTAAAACTAAAGCTTTGAGTGGTTTTCAAACCAACGAATCCTGGGTTAAATCGTATAAAGTTATTAAAGATTCAATCATAAATGAAAAAAGTATGCATTTGGCAATTTATCATTAGTTTATTTTTATCAAATTTATTATTTGCTCAATTAGATAATGATAGCATCTCAGTAAAAAAAAATGGATCTGAACTAAGACTTAGAATTGGAATAGATATATTTCAGCCAATAATTAGTCATATAGATAAAGATATTAGTGGTCTAGAAATTGTTAGTGATTTTCAGATTAAAGAAAATCTATATATTAGTTCAGAAATAGGAACATTAACTAGAAATCAACAGTCAGAACTAATTAACTTTAAGACATCGGGAAGTTATATAAAAATTGGAGGAGATTTTAATATGTATAAAAATTGGACTGGAATGAATAATCAAATTTATTTGGGTGTCAGACTTGCCAATAGCTTATATAAACATAATATAAATAACTATGTTTTATTCGCTACAGAACAAGTATGGGATGAAAATATTATTAATACCGGATACAAGACAGGAGAGATAAAGGATCTAAATGCTCAGTGGATCGAATTTTTAGTTGGTCTTAAGGTTCAGGTTATAAGAAATATTTATATGGGGTTTAGTTTAAGATTAAACAGGCTAATAAATAATACTTCAATTGACGATTTTGGAGTTTTATTTATTCCAGGATTTAACAGGGTAACTGATGATAATATTTTTGGGTCTTCATTTAATTATACTATTAGTTACTCAATACCTTTTAGATCATCCAAAACAAAAAATAAATAAAGTTTATTTTTTTTTTGTTCCTTCATAAATAGGAAAATTTAACAAACGAGACTCTAATTTACCATTAAATAACTTAATTTTTGATTTTGGTTTTAACCCAATATTCTTAATTGCCTGTAAGTTAGAAGATATAATCCAGGCATCTGAATTTGAATATTGTTTTTTTAAGGTATTACCAATAGAACTATATAAATCGTTAATTCCGCCCTTTAGTCTTTCCCCATATGGAGGATTAAGAATTAAATATAAATTTTTATCATTAGATTTTTTAGTATCAAAAAAATCTATGTGTTTGATTTTGATATAATCTTTAAAGCCTGCTTCACTTATATTTTTCTTCGCCTTTGAAAGTACAGATTTAGAAATTTCATATCCATAAATATGAGTATTAGATTTTATTACTTTTTTTAGCTGTGACTCTTTAATCAAACTAAATAAATTTTCATCCCAATCATCCCATTTTTCAAAAGCGAACTCGTCTCTATTCAGATTTACAGGAATCTTACAAGCAATCATAGCAGCTTCAATTAAAAAAGTTCCGCTCCCACACATTGGATCTAAAAAATTAGTTAAACTATCCCAACCGGACAACTTAATTATACCTGCAGCTAAAACTTCATTAATTGGGGCCAAATCAGAAGAAACTCTATAGCCTCTTTTGTGAAGTGATTCTCCAGATGAATCTATTAACAGATTACATTTATTATTACGAATATGAATATGAAATCTAAAATCCGGATATTTTAAATCAACGTTTGGCCTTTTATTATATTTCGACATAAACTGATCTACTAATGCATCTTTTGCTTTTTGGGAAACATATAACGAGTGATGAAAAAAATTCCCTGAAACTACAGAATCAAATAAAAAAGTATTTGACAAACCGATATATTTATTCCATTCATATTTATTTAGTTCATGATAAAAATCATCATAAGAATTGGCATAAAATGAATGAATTGGAATTAAAATCTTTAAAGCTGTTCTTAAACATAAATTAGCTTTATACATAAATCCTTTATCACCAAAAAAAGAAACCATCCTTTTTCCGCATTCAACATTTTGAGCGCCAAGAGAAATTAGTTCTTCTTTTAAAACTTTTTCAATTCCAAAAAAAGTTTTAGCTATCATTTTAAAATTGTCATTCATTAATTCAAATTTTTATAAAATGCAGTCATTTATTTAATGACAGTAATAATATAAATTGATTGAAATACTATCCAATAATTCTATATTTAATTGAAGATTTGTTAATATCTGATTCATTTTCTTTTTTCTTTTTCCATAATTTATACAATTCATCTAAATCATAGTCAAGTGCTGTGGGTTGCTCAGTTAGTTTGCCAGAGCTAAAAGCTCTTAACAAAATATCTTCAATTAAATAATCCTCATAATTATTTTTAGGATCATATTCTACCTTTAAAGATAGTTTAAAAAATGAGGCAGTTGTTTGATAAAGTCGTGCCTTGAAAGCATTTCTTAATTCCTTAATTAAGCTATGTGTGGTTTGACCTGTTTGACGGTGGACCAACTTAATGAGTATCTTACCTTGGGATCTTGATAATTTTTTAAGGTCTTTCTCAAACTCATCATATATAAATTTTTCAAGTCGTTTTAAATATTTTCTTTTCTGTTTTTTTTTGTCAATAGATTTAAGTCTATCATTAAGTACCTGAAGTCTGTCAGCAGCTAACTTGGCATAAGGATAAACTTTATATGTTCTATTTCTCAAAATAGCATACTTTTTAGCAGCATCATAATTATTGAAAGTGAGTGGTTGAAATAAAATAACTTCATTTAAGTTAATGTATGGTTTTGGAATAGAGTCTCCTCTAATTATAATTAAATCTTTTGCCTGTTCATTCGACTGAGAAAGACAGATTAAGGTATTAAATAGAACTATAAATAATAGTTTTGATTTCATTAACATCAAAGGTATAAAAACCTGAATTTTCATCCGGATTAATGATCATAAATTGTTATTTTAGTTGAGCTTAAAATATAATTAATGAAAATTTTAAATCAAAAGTCAATAGATTTTTTAGAAAAATATCTAAATAATTCCTCACCAACTGGATATGAAGCTAATGGTCAAAAAATTTGGATGGAATATTTAAGTCAGTATGTTGATAGTTTTATAACTGACGTCTATGGGACAGCAGTTGGGGTAATTAACCCAGAGGCAAAGTATAAAGTAGTTATTGAGGGTCATTCGGATGAAATATCTTGGTATGTTAACTTTATTTCTGAAAATGGCTTAATATATGTAATAAGAAATGGAGGTAGTGATCATCAGATTGCTCCATCAAAATGGGTTAACATACACACAAAAAAAGGGATAGTAAAAGGTGTCTTTGGTTGGCCTGCAATACATACAAGAAAGCCTGGAAAGGAGGAAGTTCCAAAACTTGACAATATATGTATTGATGTAGGAGCAAAAAATATTAAAGAGGTTGAAAAATTGGGTATACATGTTGGATGTGTAATTACTTATCCTGATACCTTTCAAATTCTTAATAAGAATAAATTCGTTTGTAGAGCTATTGACAACAGAGCTGGAGGTTTTATGATTGCTGAGGTTGCCAGATTACTGAAAACAAACAACATTTCTCTTCCATTTGGACTATACGTTACAAATTCTGTTCAAGAAGAAGTTGGTCTTAGAGGAGCTGAAATGATTACTCAGACAATAAAACCTAATGTGGCTATTGTAACCGATGTTTGCCATGATACGACTACACCAATGATTAACCAAAAAGAACAAGGAAAGACTGAGATTGGGAAAGGTGCTGTAATATCTTATGCTCCAGCAATTCAAAATAATCTTCGAGAACGAATTATAGAAACAGCAGAAAAAAATAAAATACCTTTTCAGAGGCTTGCCTCATCTAGGTACACAGGTACTGATACTGACGCATTTGCATATAGTAACGGAGGAGTACCTTCTGCATTAATTTCATTACCACTAAGATATATGCATACGACTGTTGAAATGGTTCACAAAAATGATATCGAAAATGTGATTAAATTAATATACCATACAATTCAAAACATCAAAGAAGGTGAAGACTTCAAATATTTCAACTGATATCAATATTCAAAGGTAATTAATCAATGATTGATTTATTTTTTTTGCTATCCCAGGACCTTCATAAATAAAACCTGTGTAAAGTTGAATTAAATCAGCACCTGCTTCTAATTTTTCAATCGCATCCTGAGGAGAGTGTACTCCACCAACTCCAATTATTGGAAAGCTTTTATTACTTTTTTGAGATAAAAAACTAATTATATCTGTACTTTTTTTTGATAATGGTCTTCCACTCAAGCCACCCTTCTCATTTCTATTTTTTGAAACAATTCCGTTGCGATTAAGAGTAGTATTGGAAGCAACGACTCCATCAATTTTAGTTTTCTTGATTATTTCAACTATATCTGACAATTCTTTTTTATTTAAGTCCGGTGCTATTTTTAATAAAATGGGTTTACGTTTAGGTTTTTTATTATTTAATTTCTGTAAAGAACTTAATATTCTAGTTAATGGTTTTTTAGATTGTAGGTCCCTTAGATTAATTGTATTTGGTGAGCTAACGTTAACTACAAAATAATCTACGTACTCATATAAGCGTTCAAAACAGAATGAATAATCATAAAAGGCCTTGTCATTGGGGGTATTTTTATTTTTTCCAATATTTCCACCAATTATTATTGATTTGTTTTTTTTTAATCTTTTAACGATTTCCTCAACACCCTCATTGTTAAAACCCATTCTATTGATTAAAGCCTCATCTTCAACTAACCTAAACAATCTTTTTTTTGGATTTCCATTTTGCTTTTCGGGCGTTACAGTTCCTATTTCGATAAATCCAAAACCAAAATTACTAAGTTCATTAAAGAGCTTAGCATCTTTATCAAAACCAGCAGCTAATCCAATTGGATTTTTAAAGTTTATTCCAAAAACCTTACGCTGTAATTTTGGATGGTTATTTACATAATACCATCGAATTGAATTACCAACTCCTGGTACCAAATGAATAAATTTAATTAAATTAAAAACTACATGATGTACTCTTTCAGGATCAAACAAAAAAAACAGTGGCTTAAGAAAATATTTATACATAAGAATTAAATGTTTTATTTAAAGCCAATATAAACCTGATTTTTTCTATCCTTTCTTATTTAATTTAGAGCTCATTTCCAATGATAAAGCAGAGCGTTCAATTTTTAATTTTCCTGCCTGAGTTTCAATTATACATGTGCTATCCTTATCATTAAGATTGAATATTTTTGCATGTAATCCACTTTTAGTTACTACTCTGTCACCTTTTTTTAGATTATTAATAAAATTCTTTTCTTTTTTTTGTCTCCTTGATTGAGGAAGAATAATAAAAAAGACGAATACTACCAACATTAAAAGTAAGAAAGGTAGTTGATCTGAAAATCCTCCTTGCATAGGTTAATTTTGCGCTTGTCTTGCTTTAGCCTGTGCCTGTCTTTGTTGTTCTTTGATTGGGTCTGGTGAGACCATAGCTTTAATTCTTAACATTTCTCTTCCACTTTCTGTGTTAGCAGAAATCGTAACTGCCTTTTGTTGTAGATTGGGTTTATTATTTGAATCAAAACTAACTACAATTTCTCCAGATCCACCTGGGGCAATGGGCTGATTTTTTGGATACTGGGGAACTGTACATCCACAGCTTCCTCTAGCATCTACAATAATTAAATCACCTTTACCTGTATTTGTGAAAGAAAATGTAGTTGTTACAATATCACCTTCATTAATATTTCCAAAATCATGAGATTGTTTGTCAAACGTCATAACCGGAGAGTTAGATACATTTTGTTGGCTTTGGGCGTTTGTAGCCTCGACATTATTTTGATTGATTTTTTTCGCAGCACCTTCTCCACAGGATACTGTAGATATAAAAACAATCAGAATGGTATAAAAAATATTTTTCATAAACTTAAAATTTAATTTAATCAAAAGTAATTAAAAAATTCTTATAATAAACCTCTTCCTTTTTTGTTTAGTTTCCCCTTGGAATCAAGATCTTTGGAGATATTATCCAGGACACCATTTATAAAGATATTACTTTTAGGAGTAGAATAATCCTTCGCTATTTCTAGATACTCATTAATAGTAACCTTAAAAGGAATTTCCTGAAAAAATAAAAATTCTGTTATTGCCATCTTAATTAATATATAGTCGAGATTAGCAATCCTATCAAATTCCCAGTTTGGAGTTCTACCAATAATCTCCTGATCTAACGATTCGGTATTTAGTAAAATATAATTCAATAAGTTTTTACCAAAATTAACCTCATCTTGTTTTAAATTATAAATTGGTAAATTTAGTTTAGTTGATGGAGTTGTGAAGAAAGATTTAATTTGTTTAACAATGTGAGTATTTATTAAAGGAAAATCATCTATCCATGTCAATTCAGAATCTTCAATATAATCATATAACTTATTCGATGATGCAATAATATCCTTGTAAAAATTCATACAAAATTCATCCTCAGATATAATTATATCATTTGCAATATGCTCTTTGATTAAATTACCGAATGATTTGTATAAATCCTCAATGTATTTATTATCATCAATCCAATTAGTAATTATATTATTCTTCAGATATTTGTCAATTGATTTGTTGTGGGCCAAATAAATAAAAAAAGGATTAGTCAATATTTTACTTTTCAATGAATCAGAGGAATTTTTATTAATTTGATTATTAAAACTCACATTATCATTAGCCTTAATATAAACGAATTTAAAAATTGAAATTAATAGATAATAAAGATCAAAAGACTTCTTAATACTATTTTTAAAAAAAACTAAATGTAACTTTAAGGTTTTATCCTTTGAATTTGAATATGAATACAAGCTTTGCATTACCTTGATTCGAACATGCCTGCGGGTTAACATTTATTTAAAGAACTTTTGAGTAAAATTAATTTATTTAGTCAAACTAAAGTTGTAATGTTAAAATTATTTTATTAAAAACTTCTCTTTTAGTATAGTTTGATGTATCAATTATTTTTGCATCAAAGGCTGGTATTAGAGGAGAAATTTTTCTAGATTCGTCATTTTTATCCCTAACTTTAACATTCTTTAGTACTTGGGAAAAACTTAAATTTTTATTGTTTGATTTGATTTGATCAAATCTCCTTTTGGCCCTTATTTCAGGTGAAGCGGTTAAAAAGATTTTATTTTTCGATTCTGGGAAAACAACTGTTCCAATATCACGACCATCCATCACAACATTATTTTTAATTGCTATTTGCCTTTGTTTTTTTATTAGAAAAGATCTTACCTCAGGAACTGAAGCAATTTCACTAACATAATGTTCAACATCAATACCTCTTAGTTTATGTCTGATATTTTCATCATTGATAGTGATTATTTGAATATTGTTTAAAATTTTGAAGTTTACATCAATTTTATCTAAATTATCTATTAATTTTTTAATATTTATTTGATTTTTTTTAAAAAAATTATTTAATGAAAAAAATGTTATAGCCCTATACATAGCGCCAGAATCGATATGAATAAAATTTAAATATTTTGCTAAATTTTTTGCTTGAGAGCTTTTTCCAGTTGCTGCATATCCGTCAATTGCAATAACTTCTTTCATTGATTTAAGTTGTAATTTTTTTGGGATTTAATACATCCTTATCTGTAATTGCGATATCTAAAACTTCGCTCATATCATTAACATAATGAAACTTTAGTCCTTTTAAATAGATTGATTTAATTTCACTAATATCTTTTCTGTTCTGATCACATAAAATAATATCTTTTATATTAGATCGTTTTGCTGCCAAAATTTTTTCTTTAATTCCTCCAACGGGAAGAACTTTTCCTCTAAGTGTTATCTCTCCTGTCATAGCAGTATATTTTTTAACTCTTTTTTGCTTTATTAAAGACATCAATGAAGTTAACATCGTTATACCAGCACTTGGTCCATCTTTAGGTGTTGCTCCTTCTGGAACATGTATGTGAATATTATATTTATCAAAGGGAAATTTATGAATACCAAGTCTTTTAGAATTTGATTTTAAATATTCTAAAGCTATAGTTGATGACTCCTTCATAACCTTACCAAGATTGCCTGTTAAACTGAGATTTCCCTTACCTTTTGACATTGTAGATTCAATAAATAAAATATCTCCACCTAATGAAGTCCATGCTAAACCTGTAACTACACCAGCAACCCCATTATTTTCTGCCAAATCTCGATTTATTTTAGACAAGCCCAAAATCTCATATAAATTTGTAATTTTTGGGACTTTGATATATTTTTCATTTAATGCAATGGATTTTGCAACATATCTGGTCATTTTTGCCATTTGCTTCTCGAGACCCCGGACACCAGATTCTCTGGTGTAACCTTCAATAACTCTAGAAAGAACATTTTTATTCAACTTTAAATGAGTTTTACTCAAACCATGCTCATTAAGTTGTTTTGGTAAAAGATGTTTACTTGCAATTTGAATCTTTTCCTCGATTGTATAACCACTTAAGTGAATTATTTCCATTCTGTCTCTTAAAGCTGGCTGAATAGCCGCTAGATTGTTAGCGGTAGCTATAAACATTACTTTGGATAAATCATACCCAATTTCCAAAAAATTATCATAAAAAGAATTATTCTGCTCTGGGTCCAGAACTTCTAATAAAGCTGAAGAAGGATCACCATTTAAACCCTGTGTTAATTTATCGATTTCATCTAAAACAAATACAGGATTGGATTTTTTAGCTTTTTTTATATTTTGAATTATTCTTCCAGGCATAGCACCTATATATGTTTTCCTATGACCCCTGATTTCAGACTCATCTCTCATACCCCCTAAAGAAAATCTCACATAAGATCTACCTAATGACTCAGCTATAGATTTACCCAACGATGTTTTGCCTACACCAGGAGGCCCATAAAAACATAAAATAGGTGATTTCATATCATTCCTTAACTTAAGTACAGCTAAATACTCAATTATTCTTTTTTTGACGTCTTCTAGACCGTAATGATCTCTGTCAAGTATTTTCTGGGCTTTTTTTAAATTAAATTTATCAGTAGAAAAATCATCCCAAGGTAAATCTAGAATTAATTCTAAATAATTTCTTTGAACAGAATACTCTGCAACCTGAGGATTCATTCTTTGAAGCTTTCCCCATTCTTTGTCAAAATGTTTTTTTACTGTTGAATTCCATTTTTTTGATTTGGATCTTTCCTTAAGTTCATCTATTTCTTCCTCATAGGAAATTCCTCCAAGTTCTTCTTGAATTTTTTTAAGTTGTTGATTTAAATAATATTCCCTTTGCTGCTGATCCATATCTAGACGAACCCTTGACCTGATATCATTTTTTAATGCCAACTTCTGGTACTCAGTATTCATATACTTCAAACACAAAAGTGCTCGGTCTTTTAAGTTCTTTGAAAAAAGTATTTTTTGTTTATCTCCAACAGATAAGTTCATATTTGATGAAACAAAATTTATTAAAAACGAATTACTATTTATATTTTTTATAGCAAATGATGCTTCAGATGGAATGTTAGGATTTTCTTGAATAATTTGCAGAGCTAGATCTCTAATTGAATCAACTGTTGCAAGAACTTCTTTATTTTTTGATGAAAAGGAAATATCATCAACAGCTTTAATTTTGGCTTTTATATAAGGTTTTTCAGAAATTATTTGATGAATTTGAAATCTTTTTTTTCCTTGTATTATAACCGTAGTATTTCCATCAGGCATCTTTAAAATTCTTAATATTTGAGCAACTGTACCGATATTGTATATATCTTTAAATTCTGGATTTTCAACCGACTGGTCTTTTTGAGCTACAACTCCTATCACTTTGTCTCCATTATTTGCATCCTTGATTAGTTGTATTGACTTATCTCTAGTAGCCGTAATTGGTATGACAACTCCAGGAAATAAGACTGTATTTTTCAGTGGTAAAATAGGTATTGAATCAGGAAGAGCTTCATTATTGAGAGCTTGTTCATCTTCGGAAGTCATTAGGGGTATCAAGTCGGCTTCCGCCTCGATATCCTTAAGTGAAATGTTGTCAAATGTTGTAAAAGGTGTTTTTGCCATATCATTAACTGTCAATCTGTCATTATATTAAATTAATATTTATGAGATATAATAACAAGTCTGTGTTTATTAACTGTATAAACTAATTTATTTCAATAGTTGTGCCATTGAGAATAATTGTATGTTTTTTTTATTATTCAATCATTAACCTTTGGAACTCTAAGTAATAGAATAACTCCAGCTACAAAGAATACAGCAAAAATTAACACACTATTTCTCATACTACCAGTAATTTGATCAATCATTCCAAACATAATCATTCCAATAATAATCGCAACTTTTTCTGTGACTGAATAAAAGCTAAAAAAAGATGCAGTATCATTTGTTTCTGGTATACAAATTGAATAAGTCGCTCGTGAGAGAGACTGAAGTCCTCCCATAACCAATCCAACAAAACCAGCAATTAAATAAAACTCCATTGGTGTATGAATGTAAAAAGCTCTCACACACAAAATAGCCCAAATTATATTAATAACAATTAAAACAGTTAAATTACCAAAGCGCTCAGAAGCCCTAGCTGTTAATATCGCTCCAAAAATAGCAACAATTTGAATTAATAAAATTGATACAATTAATCCTACAGTTTTTTCCGTAGAATCTGACCACTGAATTTCTGCTTCTCCAAAATAAGTAGCAATCAATAAAACAGTTTGTAAAGACATACTATATATGAAAAAGGCTGTCAAAAATCTTTTTAATCTTATATTGTCAATTAATTGATTCAAAACTAATCTTAGCTCTTTGTATCCATTCCAAAAAATATCTCTGGATATTTTGTTAGAATGATTTCCTTTGGGTAAGTAAAAAAAGGAAATTTGACTAAATAAAGCCCACCATAAACCAACAGAAATAAAAGAATATTTCATCGCAATCATTGAAGCTTCAAATTTTGATCCTTGAATACCATAAAATTTTGGATTCATAACCATTGAAAGATTAAATAATAATAAAATTACACTTCCTATATACCCCATTGAATAACCCCTTGCACTCGCCCTGTTTTGTTGATGAGGGTAAGCAATATCAGGGAGATAAGAATTGTAAAAAGTAAAGCTACACCAAACACCAATCAATGAAAAAAATAGAAAGTTAAGCCTAGATATATAGTATTTAGTTCAAACCAATATAGACCAATACATGAGATAGAACCCAAATAAACAAAAAATTTCATAAATTTTTTTTTATTTCCAATATAATCTGCGATTCCGGAAAGAATAGGCGTAATTAATGAAATAATCATGAATGCAAAAGCATTAATAAAACTTATCATTGCAGAATATTTCACTTGCGATCCTAAAAAATCTATTGTTTTAATTTCAGTAAACAAAGAGCCATAATATATTGGGAAAATAGCTGATGATATAACTAATGGATATACTGAATTGGCCCAATCATATGAGGCCCAGGCATTTATAAGCTCCCTACTCCCTTTTTTCAGGGGCCTTGTTGTTTTGTAAAACATATTAATCTTATAAATTACTCCAAAGTAATAATTTCATGTGTAACGATAAAAATTTCATGTTAAGATTATATAAAATTTTTTCTTTTTTGTGCATCAAGTGTTTACAATAAATTATTTTTGTAATCATAATGTCAAAAAAAATATTTATACCTATTATCCTTTCTATATGTTATTGTTGCAATTCACAAAAAAAAACAATAAACAAACCATCCAATATAATTGAAAAAACTCAATTCAAAATTGAAAAATCTGAGGAACAATGGAAAAAAGATTTAACAGCTATGGAATTTTATATTCTCAGACAAGCTGGAACTGAAAGAGCATTTTCTGGAAAATACGATAAACACTTCAAGCCTGGATTGTATGTATGTTCAGCGTGTGATAACCCTCTGTATGATTCAAAATTTAAATATGATTCAAAATCAGGATGGCCAAGTTTTGATAGAGGAATTAACAATAATATAATACTTGATATAGATTATAATTTAGGTTACCCAAGAACTGAATTGAAGTGTAAATCTTGTGGAGGTCATTTGGGTCATTTGTTTAATGATGGACCGAAAAATACTACCGGAAATAGACATTGTGTAAATTCTGTTGCATTAAAATTTATTCCAAAAAAAAATGAACTATAAGAAATATATATTTAAAAAAACTGATGAAGAGTGGAAATCAGCTTTAAATTCAGAAGAGTACTATATTATGAGACAAAAAGGCACTGAAAAACCATACTCTGGTGAATTTAATAATCATTTTGAAAGGGGTGTATATATTTGTAAAGGATGTAAACAAGAATTATATGATAGTGATTCAAAATTTGATAGTAGATGCGGATGGCCAAGTTATGAAAAAGCAAAAGCCGGGGCAATTGACTACCGGAAAGACACAACACATGGTATGATTCGAACTGAAATCTTATGTTCTAATTGTGGTTCTCATCAAGGCCATGTCTTTGATGACGGACCAACAAAAACTGGAAAAAGGTACTGTGTAAATTCCCTAAGCATTGAATTTAAACCGAATAAAAAATCAAAATAAATTTACTAGTTTTTATTTACATTTGTAATTTAATTTTAATATATGAAATCTTACGATATTATTGTGATTGGAAGTGGTCCTGGAGGATATGTAACAGCAATTAGGTCCTCTCAACTTGGCTTTAAGACTGCTGTTGTAGAAAAAGAAAGTTTAGGGGGAGTTTGTTTAAATTGGGGGTGTATTCCTACTAAGGCTTTGATTAAATCTGCTCAAGTTTTTGACTATTTAAAACATGCAGATGATTTTGGATTAAAAATTAAAAATTACAGCAAAAATTTTGATGCAGTTATAAATAGAAGTAGAAGTGTTGCAAATGGCATGAGCAAAGGCGTCAATTTTTTGATGAAAAAAAATAAAATTGATGTAATAATTGGACATGGAAGAATTAAATCTGGAAAAAAAGTTGAGGTAAAAAAAGATGACGGTAAAACAATTGATCTTCAAGCTGACAACATTATAATTGCAACTGGAGCAAAATCAAGAGTCTTACCTAACTTACCGCAGGACGGAAAAAAAATTATTGGTTACAGGGAAGCAATGACTTTAAAGTCTCAACCAAAGAAAATTATTATTATTGGTTCTGGGGCAATAGGTATTGAATTTGCATATTTCTACAATAGTATGGGTTCTGAGGTTACTATTATTGAATATTTAGATAGAATTGTTCCTCTGGAAGATAGTGAAATATCAAAAGCTTTAGAAGCTAATTTTAAAAAGAATGGTATAAAAATTCTAACGAACTCAGAATTAATAAATGCTAAAGTAAAAGAAAAAACTGTTTCGGCTACAATTAAAACTGGGGGCAAAGAACAGGTATTCACTGCAGATATTGTTCTTTCGGCAGTTGGTATAAAATCAAATATCGAAAATATTGGATTAGAAGATGTAGGAATAGTTACAGATAAAGATAAAATAATTGTTGATGATTACTACCAAACAAACATACCAGGTTATTTTGCAATTGGAGACATTACCAAGGGACAAGCACTTGCTCATGTAGCTTCAGCAGAAGGAATTTTGTGTGTAGAGAAATTGGCTGGACATAATGTTGAACCAATAGATTATGGTAATATACCTGGTTGCACTTATTCATCTCCTGAAATTGCATCTGTAGGACTGACTGAAGATCAGGCAAAAGAAAAGGGTTATGATATAAAAGTTGGAAAATTCCCATTTTCTGCATCTGGAAAAGCACAAGCAAGTGGCCATTCTGAGGGTTTTGTTAAAGTAATCTTTGATGCAAAATATGGAGAATGGCTTGGATGTCATATGATTGGTGCAGGAGTAACTGATATGATAGCTGAAGCTGTCCTAGCAAGAAAATTGGAAACCACAGGACAAGAAGTTTTAAAAGCAGTACATCCTCATCCAACCATGAGCGAAGCTGTTATGGAGTCTGTTGCGGCTGCTTATGGAGAAGTTATTCACCTATAAAAAATCAAAACTAATTATAAATATTTTTCTAATTATTCAATAAACTTAGTACACCTAACCTGTAGCTATCAATTCCAAAACCAACTATCAATCCCTTGGCAACAGGAGTAATATATGATTTATGTCTGAAATCTTCTCGTGAAAAGGTATTTGACATGTGAATTTCAATTACCGGAGAGTTTATGGACCTAACTGCGTCACCGATCGCTACAGACGTATGAGTGTATGCAGCCGCATTTAGTAATATATAGTCAGAAGAAAAACCAACTTTATGAATTTGATCAATTATTTCACCTTCAATGTTTGATTGGAAATATTCAAATTTAATTTTTGAAAATTCTTTTTTCAAAGACATCAAATATTCATCAAAAGTTGTTGAACCATAGATGTTAGGTTCTCTTTTACCAAGTAAATTGAGGTTTGGACCGTTAATTATATCAATATTCATTAAATTCATTTTAACAAAAATACTACATTTAACTTTCTTTTTTTAAATATTTTTTTTATAAATAATGAATTGGAAATCAGTTATAGAGAAATATAAAAGCTATCTGAAAATAGAGAGAGGGTTATCTGATAACTCAGTTATAAATTATTTATATGATATTAACGCAATTTTAAAATATTATAAAATAAATACCGAAAAATCTAACCCAATTGACATTTCGAGTGAACAATTACAAAATTTTATCTATGAAGAAGCAAAATCTAAAAGCTCATACTCTTTGGCAAGAAGAATTTCAGGGTTGAAAAGCTTTTTTAATTATTTAAACTTTGAAAAAATTAGAGAGGATGATCCCTCAAGTAAAATTGAGTCACCTAAAATAGGAAGAAAATTACCTGAAGTACTCACTATTAAAGAAATTGAAAGGATAATTAAAACAATAGACATGAGTCATTCTCAAGGGCAAAGAAATATGGCAATCATTGAAACATTATATGGATCTGGGCTGAGAGTAAGCGAATTAATTAATTTGACAATATCAAACCTTTTTTTTAAAGAAAAAATAATTAAAGTAATAGGAAAAGGTAACAAACAACGTTTGATACCAATGGGTGACTATTCAAAAAAACATTTGATTAATTATATAAACAATTATAGATCTCTACGTAAAATTGATCCTATTTATTCTGATATTGTATTTTTAAATAAAAATGGTAAAAAATTGACCAGGGCAATGATATTCACGTTAATAAAACAGTTTGGAGAAAAAGCCGGAATATCAAAAAAAATTAGCCCTCACACTTTAAGACATTCATTTGCAACACACTTACTTGAAAATGGTGCAGATTTGAGATCAATTCAAATTATGATGGGGCATGAAAGTATCACAACTACCGAAATTTATGCACATATGGACACAAAATATCTAAAGTCTGTAATGAAAAATTTTCATCCAAGAAAAGATACTTAATTATTTACTATTAGCTGAAAACCCTCTCCATGAATATTTATAATCTCTATATTTGGGTCTGTTTTTAAGTACTTTCTCAATTTAGCAATGTAAACATCCATACTTCTTGAAGTAAAATAGTTGTCATCTCTCCAGATTTTATTTAAAGCAATTTCCCTTGGCATTAAATCATTTAGGTGAAGTATTAAAAGTTTAAGTAGTTGGTTTTCCTTAGGTGATAGCTTAATTGATTTATTAATTTTGTGGTTAGTCAAAATTCTCAGTTTTGAATTAAATAAAAAGTTTCCGATAACAAACTTATATTCCTCTGATTCAGGGATTTCAATTGAACTTTGACGATTTAAAATTACTTTAATTTTTGCCAATAATACGTCAGAATCAAATGGTTTAGATAGATAATCGTCAGCTCCTACTTTAAAACCTTTTAAAACATCTTCCTTCAATGTCTTTGCCGTCAAAAAAATTATTGGAATATTATTGTTTTTTTCTCTTATTTCCTTAGCAAGTGTAAAACCATCTTTAAATGGCATCATTACATCTAAAATACACAAATCATAATTATTCTTCTTGAATTTTTCATACCCTTCAACACCGTTTTTCGCTAAAGAAACAGAATAAGAATTTAATGAAAGATAATCTCTTAAAATACTTCCAAAATTTGGATCATCCTCAACTACTAAAATCTTTTTATTTTTCATAAGTTAAACTATTATCATATTAACGGTAAACTAACTGTAAATGTTGTTCCAGCACCCTTTTTACTTTTTAATTTTATTGAACCAAAGTGTAAATCAACTATTTTTTTTACATATGTTAATCCCAAACCATGACCTTTTATATCATGAATATTTCCCATCTGTGCCCGGTAAAATTTTTTAAAAATTAGTTTTTGAGAACTTTCATCCATTCCAATACCGTTATCTTTGATACTTATTGAAATCATACCATTATTTCTGTTACCAGTTATCCTAATATTTGGTGGTAATACTGAGTACTTAATTGAATTATCTAAAATATTGATAAATAAGTTTGTCAAGTGATCTTCATTACCATTGATCATCATATTTTTATTTTCAATATCAAAACTTATCTGACCCTTTCTGCTTGACACTATTAATGAAACATGATTAATAGAGGCTTTTAAAACATTGTGAATATTTATATTTTTTTTATCGATTGGTAAAGTACCTTTGTCGAGCTGAGATATTCTTAAAACACTGTCAACTTGATTTAGCATTCTATGATTTTCCTCTCTAATCATTTTAATATATTTATTTATCGATCTAGGATCGTTAATGTTTTTTGCGTTTGTGATCGCATCCAAAGCAAGACCTATTGTAGCAATTGGAGTTTTGAACTCATGAGACATGTTATTAATAAAGTCCGTTTTAATAACCTCGATTTTTTTCTGCTTAATAATTTGATAAAGAGCAGTAAATGAAACTAAAACAATGAATATCGAAAAGGAAATTGAAAGACCAGCGACACCAATAACTGATGAAAAAACAAACTTTTTCTTGTCTGGGAAAAAAACAGAAAGCATGTAGTTAGTCTTTCCATTTTCGTCAAGAAAAATTGGAGTTGAGTATTTAGGGCCAATTTCAATTTCAGAATAATTATTTGAGGTAATTTTTGTTGAAAGATTATTATTATATATACCAAACTCAAATCTTGTGTCAATCTTTTTTTCAGATAAAGCTTTTTTTAATAGTAAAGAAACCTCATTAACGGAAACTCTTTTGTGTATGGGCAGACTCGACATATACTGCATGAAAATAGATCTATATTTAGCTACCTCAAAAGGATTTTTTCTATCAACTGTTTTAATTTTAGAAATTGAGGTTACCAAATTATTTTCACGATTAAAAACATCTTCACTCAAAATTGCAGTCGTTTTAATACTTTTATAATCGGAAATATTTTCCAAGTCATTAAATCTTGGGTCGACAGATATTCCATCTAAATTGTAATCTTCCTGTAAAATACCATATGCAAAGAATGTTGATAGATTAGTAGAACTTCGCTCAGGCAAAAAAAGAAACACATCAGTAAAATTTGAATCATCAGGCTTTCCTACTGAGTCTATTAACCTCTCGTAAGCATAAATGTAATCATCTAATTCTCTATTTTGTATATCGGTTGAAACTGTTTCAATAATTTGATTCACAGCTAATGTAAAAGCCTCCTCATTATTCTTCCATGAGGATTTAATCCAATATACCTGAATTATAACCACTCCAATTATGGAAAGTAGTATCAAAGTAACAAGCGCGATAAAATAATTTTTTCTCAACTTTTTTGTTTATGTATGCAAAATTCTGTAAAAAAAAATAAAAAAAATGCTAATGTATTGTTAATCTGTGATATTAAACCTTATTTTGAGATCAATCAAAAGTTTTTCCAGGGATAAAACTGTTTTATTCCAGTTAATATTTTCAATTACTTTATCTGAGTATTCTATCTTTTTTTGGTCAGACCATTGCTGAGAGACTCTTAACATAATCTGACTAGTAGTTGTAAAATCTCTTTTAAGAGTCCTCTTAACTCTTATTTCAATTGGAGCTGTAACTAAAATACAGTAATCAAATTGGAAATTACTTTTTGACTCAAAAAAAATAGCAGATTCCATAAAAACAAAAGGTTTATTAATATTATTTGTAAACCTCTTAAAATCCTCTTGTACTTCAGGATGGATGATAGAGTTTAATTTTTTTAATTTATTTGGATTATTGAATACAACATCAGATAAGTATTTTGGATTTAGCTTACCATTTTTGTAGCTGAGATTTCCAAAATTTTTTTTTATACTATTTTTTATTACTTGATTAGAATTTAATATTTTTTTTGCATTTAGGTCAGAATCATAGCAAGGATAGCCTTTTTTGGAAAAAAAACTTAAAATTTTAGATTTTCCACTACCAATTCCTCCAGTAATTAAAATCGTTTTCATTTTTTAAGAAGATATGATATTGTTTTAGGCTCCCATCTAATATTTTTTGAGAAATCAGGAAATTTATTTAACCTAATAGGGATACTTTGATATTTCCCATTGTCGGTATCTAAATAATCAAAAATTAATTCAAAATCATCTTCTTTCACATCATTAATAAATTCAAGGGGAAATGAAGAAAAAAGTTTAACTTGTTCAGGAAATAATTTAATTTGAATACTATCTGGAATGTTGATAACATTTAAAAATATATCAAAATCCTGTTCTGTAAATTTTCTTACAGATTCTTTGTAAATTACCTTTTGTGGTTTAAATTTAATATAAGGGTCGTTATTTGGTAGGGTTACATTTATCTGTATGTTTTTTAATACCTCCTCATTAAAATTAATTAGAACTGGAATAGAATCAAGATTATCAATTTTAGATTTTGGACCTGAGACTAAAATACTATCTGGCAAAAATGACGAGTCATTCATTGAACCAAATCCGGGAGAAATATTAAATTTAGAGTTTTTATCACTAACAACAGGGACCTTCTTTGTTATATATTTTGAGTAATCAAAAAACAACTTTTCGTTTTCAAAACTTAAAAAGGATCCTATTATTTGATCATCTAAAGATCTCCTGAGAGAAACCAAACTTATTATACCACTTGAATCATTGAGTTCAGCTGAAGAAAAATCTACATCAAGAGTTTTACGATAAAAACGATAAAAAAATAATTGAAATCCCGAGGTATTTATATACCCTTCAATTATTTTATATTTTGGCTGAACAACTATAAGATCTGGAACATTAATAAATTTTACATCAAAAAAAACTAAGGCAGAGTAATTATTAGAAAATTTAGTAATACCCCAAAATAATGATGAAACTATGATGAAAATTAAAAACAATTTAATCTTTTGTTTTTTTGCTAGTGTATTTTCTGAATTTTTAATAAAATGATTTGAGTACATTAAATTAATTTAACTATTAAATTGAGTCAATGATATCTTGACTTACACCAACATTTGAAAATCCTCCATCATGATATAAATTTTGTAGAGAAACTTTTTTTGTATAATCAGAAAACATCATAACAGTATAATTAGCACAATCCTCAGCAGTTGCATTTCCTAGTGGAGACATTTTTTCAGAATATTTTAAAAAACCTTCTAAGCCTTTTACTCCCTCACCAGCTTTTGTTAATGTTGGAGATTGCGAAATAGTATTAACTCTTACACTTTGGTTTTTACCAAAAAAATAACCAAAACTACGAGCAATTGATTCCAAATATGCCTTATTTTCTGCCATATCATTATAATTAGGAAAGGTTCTTTGAGCAGCAATATATGTTAGGGCTATAATACTCCCCCATTTATTCATAACATTACTCTTGTATAAAACCTGTAAAAGCTTATGAAATGATACCGCTGAAATATCCCAACCTTTTTTCAACCAATCATAGTTTAAATCAGTATATTCTTTTCCTTTTCTAACATTTACTGACATTCCAATGGAATGAAGTACAAAATCGATTTTACCATTAAAATGTTCAACAGATTTATCAATTAAATCTTGCAGATCGGAAACTGAAGTAGCATCAGCTGGAAATATTGGACAATCTAATTTCTTTGATAATTCATTAATATTTCCCATTCTAATAGCAATGGGAGCATTTGTTAAAACTATTTTACCTCCCGAGTCAGATATAGCTTCAGCTGTTTTCCATGCAATTGAATTCTTATCCAACGCACCAAAAACTATTCCTTTTTTACCTTCTAATATTTTATAGGACATTATTTTTTTTGAACAAAGATAATTATTCTAGTAACTCACGAGCATGTTTGATTGCGGATGAAGTCATTTTTTTACCTGACAGCATTGAAGCAATCTCTAACTCTCTTTCTTCGTATGATAATTCCTTTAAATTTGTATGTGTTACAGATTCAACTACTTCTTTAAAGACTTTTATATGCTTATCTCCTTTAGATGCAACTTGAGGAATATGAGTGATAGCTAATATTTGATTTGAATCAGACATAGAGTGCATCATATTACCAATTTGATTTGCTACCTTTCCTGATACGCCTGAATCAATTTCATCAAATATTATAGATGGTAAATTATGTTTTTTGGAAATCATATATTTAACTGAAAGCATAACTCTTGATAATTCACCTCCAGAAATAATTTTTTTTATTGGTTTAAATTCAGTACCCAAGTTTGGAGAAAACAATAAAACTAACTTTTCTTTTCCATATTCATTAAATTCATCTATGGGAACTAGATTAAACTTAAATTTAGCATTTTTCATTCCAAGATTATTAACAATTGAATTAAGTTTTTCCTCAATTTTTGGTATTGCTTTAATTCTTTTATTATGAATTTTCTTAGATAATTTTAAAAGATATTCATTTTTTTCTAAAAGTATTTTCTTTGTCTCATCTAGCTTCTTGGTTAATATATTTTTATCAAAAAAAACTTTTGATAATTTATTTTGTTCTTCAATTAATTCATCTATAGATGAAACTTTATGTTTTTTAAAAATTGTATATATTTTATCTAACTTGGCATTTTTGATATCCAGTAATTCAGGGTTATAATCCAATGATTCTGAATATTTTTCAATATCATTAATAATATCTTTTAACTCAATACTTAATGAATTAATTCTAGAATAATAATTTGATACCTTATTTGTTAAAATCTTTATAGATGTCAAATTTGATATTATTCCACTTAATCTTGTTAAAATACCATTTTCGTCAGAGTTAATTGAATCAATACAAAAGGATAATTTACTTTTGATTTCATAAATATTACTAAGTTCATTTACCTCATCTTCCAAATTTTTTAATAAATCCTTATTTAGATCCAAAGATTTTAATTCTTCATATAAAAACTTTTGATAATCATATTCTTTAATTCCTGCATCATTAATTTTAATTAAATTTTCTAGGGATTTCTCCATAGCTTTAAGTTTTAAGAATTTAACTTTAAATGTATTTGAATCGTCAAAACTGTCTGAAAGAGAATCCAAAAATTTAAATTGAAATGAACTATTAAAAAAAGTATGCATTTCATTTTGGTTGTGAATATCAATTAAATTCGAGCTAATTTTAGTTAAAGTTTCTAAATTAACAAGACAGTCATTAATAAAGGCTCTTGATTTTCCCGAAGGAATTAATTCTCTTCTTAAAGTAGTTTCATTTTCATAATCAATATTTTCTTGATCAAAAATTATTTTTAAATTATATTTAGATATATCGAAATATGCCTCTATAATACATTTTTTAGAAGGATTTTTAAATACCGTTAAATCAGCTCGCTTTCCAAGCACCATTGATAAAGCACCTAAAATTATTGATTTGCCTGTACCTGTTTCGCCAGTAATTGTAGTCATTCCCTTATCAAAATTGACTTCTACATAATCAATAATTGCAAAATTTGATATTGAAAGGGTTTTAATCAAATGAAAATATTAAATGAATAACACAATAAATATATTAAAATTTAAAATTTTATTTCTCTCCATGATTCATTATAAAATGGTGCAATTCTTTTTAACAATTGTTTTATTTCATTTACTTTAACTAATGGTCCACCAGACATAACATTTACTATTTCTTTTGATTTAGAATCAAAAAAAAATTGAATTAAAAATGAATTTGGTCTTCTTTTATTTAAATCATCAAGATTTTTTAAACTATTTAATATATTTTGCTTAGCCAATTTCTGATCAGTTGTCATCTGATCTAGGCCATTTCTATGATACTCATACAAAGTTTTTCGAAAATTTACAAATGCATTAGATAAGATAGAATCAATAAACCAATATCTATTTTTTCTCGATCCATCGGGGTTCCAACCCACGACATTATTTTGTTGAGCTAGATTAGAAATTTGCTGGGCTGTAGAAAAATATCTTTGTCCACCATTCAATGAAAACGAATCAGAATCAACTCCAAGAATTACGTATGCATAAAAACTTAATATTGAGATCAAATTAGATTCAAAAATATTTGAATTATAAAACAATGGTTGATATTCTTCATATTTAAAATTTATATCATTATCCTGGTAATTTATCATAGGTGATGAATAATTAGATTGATATACTGGACGTTGAGATATAATTTGTAAAGTTCCATTAAAATTGTTATTTGAATTGTTGTATTCAGTAATATTAAATATTAAACTACACTCAATTCTTTCATTATAATCCCATTTTCTTGAGGTCCAAACTTTAGAGTTCATGAACTCTCTGATAGAGTTCTCTAGGGTTTTAAAAATTTGTTGATTAGTTTGGTTAACTAGGCTTGAATTAATCACAACACTACATTTTAGCTCCTGTGCATTTAACTGAATGGAAAAAAATGCGGAAATAAAAAATGAAATATTGTTATTCCTTAATTTTAATAATTTCTTTAAAAATATCCTTAGCAACATTTTTCTTAGTCTTTAAATCAAATTTAATTGATTCCCCATTTTTTTTAATATAAGTAATTTTATTAGTATCAAAATCAAAGCCTGTTGATTCATCATTAAGTGAATTAAGAATAATTGCATCCAACTTTTTATTTTTGAGCTTTCTCTTTGCATTTTCATATTCGTTATTAGTTTCAAGTGCAAAGCCAATAAGAATCTGATTAGTTTTAATTTTTGAAAGTTCATTTAATATATCTTTAGTAGGTTCTAACTCTATATTTCTAAAAGTAGTATTTTTCTTCATTTTCTTAATTTCCATAAATGTTGGTTTAAAATCAGAGACAGCTGCAGCAGAAATAAAGATATCTGAATTTTTAAAATGCAAAAGGGCTTTATTAAACATTTCATCCGCAGTTAAAATATTAATCAGCTCTCCGTCGAAGGATTTCATATCCAAACTATTGGGTCCAATAATTAATTTTACATTTGCTCCTAGGTTTCTTGCCTCTCTCGCAAGTTCATAACCCATCTTACCGGAAGATTTATTTCCTATAAACCTAACCGGGTCAATTGGCTCGTATGTTGGACCAGCAGTAATTAAAATTTTTTTATTTAATAATGGTTTTTTTTTTAAAAAAAAGGAAGCGATATTTTGTAAAATTAATTCTGGTTCCATCATTCTTCCTTTACCGCATAAACCACTTGCCAAATAGCCCTCTCCTACCGGAAGGATATTATTACCATATTTTATCAATTTTGATATATTTTTTTTGTTTGCTGGGTGTTTATACATATCTAAATCCATTGCAGGTGCAATAAAAACTGGACATTTTGATGATAAATAAACTGCCAGCAACAAGTTGTTACATGAGGCATTAACCATTGATGAAATAATATTTGAAGTTGCTGGAGCTATAATTAATAAATCAGCCCAACTTGACAACTCAACATGGTTATTCCACTTAGGATTATCAAATTCTTCTGAAACAAAGGTAGATAAAACGGGATTTTGGGATAAAACCTCAAGGGTCAACGGTGTGACAAAGTCCTTAGCTGCTTCTGTTAGGATTACCTTTACATTCGAGCCAATCTCTTTAAATAACCTAATCAAGATAGGAATTTTATATGCCGCTATTCCACCGCTAACACCAATTAGTATATTTTTGGATTTAAGCGGATGCATATTTATGATTTAGTGGATTCGTCAGTTTTTCTGTAATAAATGTTATCATTTAACCATTCCTCAACAGCAATTGCATGAGCTTTTGGGAGTCTTTCATAAAATTTAGATACTTCAATTTGTTCTTTGTTTTCAAAAATTTCTTCTAAACTATCATTGTGAGTCGCAAACTCATCTAATTTTTCATGTAATTCTTTTTTAATATCAAGGTTAATTTGATTAGATCTTTTTGATATAATAGAAATTGCCTCATAAATATTATTAGTTGAAGATTCTATTTCCTCTCTGTTATAAGTTTTTGAACTTACTGATGCCTTGGAGTTTCTGTATTTAGTCATATTCTAAGTTTTTTTAAAGTTGTTTAAAAGATTGTTAACGTTAATTATTTTTTTTTGAAGGTCTTCAGAATAGATCGTTTCGGGATAATATCTTAAAATATTATCGTGTAATATGACTAATTCTTCCAATCGTTCCTTTTGCTTATTAATTATGCTATTTATAGCAATTTCGTAGGCTGATAAAAATTTATAGTATAATGCACCTTCCCTGAAAGATGTCCCAGGGTGATTAGCTATGAAATTATCTATAGATTTTAATGCAGATTTATAATCTCTAATGGTATAATACTGTTTGGAAATTTCATAATCTTTTCTTTCAAGTTTAGTTTGTAGTTCTGAAACCAGCACATTAGCTTCACCCATAAATTTTGAGTTGGGGTAATTATTTATAAATATTTGAAGTTTTTCTAATGATGTAATAGTATCATCTTGATCCAAACTGAACTGTGGAGATAAAAAATAATAGCATTTTGCTTCAAAAAAATATGCCTCTTCTAGTTTTTGACTCTTAGGATAAGAATTAATGAAATTTTCAAATTGATAAGCGGCAAGGTAATAGTTTTTGGTTTTTAGATATGAATCTGCATAAAAAAAAATAATTCTTTCTGATTGTGGTTTGCCTCGATAGGAAGGCATAATTTGTTCTAATAGTCTGTTTGCCCTCCTATATTCGCCATTGTTATAGTATGTTTCAGCTGCTTTGTATTTGAGATTGTTATCTTTACTATTTAATATTTTCTGGAAATCATTGCAAGAGCAGAAGAAAATTACCAAAACAATTAAAACAAAATTAGACTTTAGCTTTTTATTTTTCATTTTGCAAAATTAGAAAAACTATGTATAATTAGGTCTAGAAATTAATTATTTTTGATATGATAAATACTTAATCTCTTTTATTATTTTAATTTTAAGTTCCTCACTCGCCGGAGTTAATGGCATCCTTAAAAAATTCTCATAAAATCCAAGGTTGTTGAGTAAACATTTTATTCCAGTAGGATTACCTTCTTCAAAAATAAGGTTAATTATTCTTTTTAATTTATAAAAAGCCTTTTCGGAGAGGCTTTGATCTGAACTAATTGATAAATTAATCAAATTTTTAAATTGTTTAGGAAAGGCATTTCCAATAACTGAAATAGATCCAACTGCACCAAAATTTATGGCCTTATGTACAGATAAATCGTCACCAGAAACAACTTGAAAAGAAGATGGACAAAGTTTAATAATTTTTTTTAGTTGTTCAAGATCAGGATTTGCCTCTTTAATTCCAATAATATTTTTATTGGCCGAGAGCTTAAAAACTGTTTCAGCTGATAAATTACATCCAGTTCTTGAAGGAACATTATATAAAACAATTGGTAATTTACTATTTAAAGCAATTTCATTAAAATGATTAAATAACCCTTCTTGACTTGGGAGATTATAATAAGGACAGACTGATAAAATAGAATCAAATTTAGAATGATCATAAGAATTAATCTCATTAATTACTGATTTTGTTGAATTACCACCAATCCCAAGAACTAATGGTATTTTTTTGTTTATAATTTTATAAACAAAATTCAAAATTTCAATTTTCTCATTAGATAAAAGTGTAGGGGATTCAGATGTAGTTCCCAATAAAACTATGTAATCAATTTTAGAATTTAAAAGATAATCTACATGTGTTTCAAGAGATGAAAAATCAATTTCTAAAGATTTTTTAAAAGGAGTCGTAAGAGCTACTCCTAATCCATTTAATTTCATTATATGTGATTATTTATAACATTATAATACTTTACTATCTCCTTTTTGAGGAATGTCATTTCATTTGGTGCAAAATTAAAAACCAAGTCATTTAAATTTGTATCTGTCATTAGAAACCCAATTGAAAATTTATGGATAATATTTATACTTAAATACTTCAAAAAAATATTGTCCCTATCATAGAGATTGAGTAGAATATCATATTTTTTATTTATAAATGAATTATTAATTTTACCTGTAAAACTTATGTCATCAAGGTCAATTCTTGAATGATTGGGATAATCAAAAACAAAATTAGAATTAAACCAAAGAAAATTAATATTTTCTGGTTGTGTAGAAAAAATTTGATTTACAAAAGAAAGATCTTTTATTTGCATGTCTAATTTATTATCAATTATGATTAAAATTTTAAGATTTAGTTTTTTAGATTTTTTAAATTTTTTTATTGGAAGTCTTTTTAATTTTCTCTTATAAAAAAATTTTAAAAAAAATTTTTTTAACTCTTTTTTCATAAACCTTTTAACAAAATTAATTTGAATTCTTTTTTAAACTATTTTTTTAATTAAAAATTAATTTTAATCATAATGTGTTAAATATATAACATTATTCTTTTAACATTTTAGTCAAATCTGACTCACTTAAAATTGGAATTTTAAACCGTAATACTTTTTTTTGTTTTGAAGGACCAATATTTTTTCCAGCAACAAAATAATCAGTTTTACTTGATATACTGGAAATTAATTTTCCACCATTTTGAGTAATAATACTTTTTATTTCATCTCTTGAAAAATTATCAAAAACCCCTGAAATGACAAACTTAAGACCACTAAGCTTATCTGAATGGATATCATCTTGGTTTTCATGGAAATTAAAACTTAATCCAGCTAGTTTGAGCCTTTGTATTTGATTTATATTATTTTCTTCTTTAAAATAAGCAATCAAACTTTCAGCAATTTTATCACCAATTTCATCTACACTAATTAATTCTTTAAAAGATGAATTTCTCAAAGTATCAATATTTTTGAATGATGATGAGAGGTTTTTTGCAACAGTGCTTCCAACGTGTCTTATTCCAAGACCAAACAATACTTTATGAAAAGGTTTACTTTTAGATTTTATTAATCCATCTAGAATATTAGATACTGATTTTGATGCCATTCTATCTAATCTAATTAAATCATCTGTTTTTAGTTCATATAAGTCAGCTATGTTATTTATCAACCCAGCTTCATACATATTCAAAATGGTTTCTTCTCCCAAGCCCTCAATATTCATAGCTTTCCTAGAAATAAAATGTTGAATTGAACCAATAATTTGTTTTTTACATCGAGTCGAGTTTAAACAATAATGATTTGCTCCATGTTCCTCTCTGATCAATTTCGAATTACAATCTGGACAATTTTTAATAAAATGAATCTTAGAGTTTTCATCCCCCCTTCTTTTAAAGTCAACCCCAATTATTTTTGGAATTATTTCCCCACCTTTTTCAACTTTAACATAATCTCCAATTCTTAATTCTAACTTATCAATTTGATCGGAGTTGTGCAATGAAGCTCTTTTTATGGTTGTGCCAGAAATCAAAACAGGAGAAAGTTCTGCAACAGGGGTTATAGCTCCCGTTCTTCCAACCTGATAGGTTACTGAGTTTAATCTAGTATAGATGTTTTCAGGTTTAAACTTATATGCAATTGCCCATCTTGGATACTTGGAAGTGAATCCTAATTTTTTTTGTAATTGAAAGTTGTTTACTTTAATTACTATTCCATCGATTTCATAATCTAATTTTTTTCGATCATAGTTCCATTTGTCTATAAAGCTAAAAACCGAATTAATATCCTTAGCCAAAATTAATTCATTAGGCACTTTAAATCCATAGGATCTTGAATTAGAGAGCGAATCAAATTGTGTTAGATGATTTTCATTTTTATTTATTACACTAAACAAATAACAAACTAATTTTCTTTTTGCAACTAATTTACTATCCTTTAGCTTTAGTGTTCCAGAAGCAGTATTCCTTGGATTCATGTATTTAGGTAATCCATCTTTAACTCTTTTTAAATTCAATTCTTCAAATGATTTTTTTGTCATTAATATCTCTCCCCTAATTTCAATATTTTTAGGTGAAAACTTATTAAGTACTAATGGCACCGTTGGAATAGTTCTCACATTTTCTGTTATGTCATCCCCACTTACTCCATCTCCTCTTGTTAAAGCTTGAATTAACAAACCTTCTTCATACAATAAACTAACAGAAACACCATCATACTTTAGTTCACATGTGAAGCTTAACTCATCATCATCTCCAATTATTTTTTTAATTTTTTTTACCCAATCATTTACCTCATCTTTGGTATATGTATTGTCCAAAGAATACATTGGATAGTTATGTTTTTTTGTTTCAAAATTGTTTAGTAGTCCCCCTCCTATTCTTTTTGTAGGAGAATTAATATCATCATATTCAGGATAAGATTCTTCTAAAGAAATCAATTTATTTAACTTTTGGTCAAATTCATAATCTGAAATTATGGGCTTATCTTTTGTGTAATACAAAAAATTATGGTGATGAATTTCATCTCTAAGTTCATGAATATGCTTTTGAATTTCCTTTTTCATAATTTTACGGCACTTAACATTCTTTTTTTTCCCATAAAATCATTCTTAATTTGAATCTCTGAAAAATTTGCATTTAGAACTTGATTTTCTACTTCCTTATAATAATTGGGATTAAGCTCCAAAAAAAGTTTACCTCCCTTTTTTAAAGATTTATCAGCAAAACCTATACAATGTTTATAATAAAAGATAGGATCATTTTTTGGAGTGAGAAGAGCAATTTTAGGTTCGTAATTTAAAACCCTAGGGTGTATATTTATAATTTCACTTGGATGAACATATGGTGGATTTGATACTACAAGATCAAACCAAGATTCTTCTTCTTTGAAATTTACTATATCTGCAATTAACCACTCTATGTCAATCTTTAATTTTTTTGCATTTTTTCTAGCTAATGAAATTGCTTTTTTAGATATATCTAATCCTTTAACGACTAGACTTGGATTATTTTTCTTTAATGCAAGTGCAATACAACCGCTTCCAGTGCAAAGATCAATAACTTTATTACCATTAGTTAATGACTCAATAGACCAAAGAACTAACTCCTCTGTTTCTGGTCTAGGAATCAAGACATTTGAATTTACATGAATTTCAAAATCAAGAAAAAAGGCTTTACCTATGACATATTGTAACGGGCAATTATTTTTAATCAAAAATAAAGAATCATTTAGTTTTGAAATTTGTCGTTTTGAAAGCTTTTTGGATGGATTTAATGCCATCAGAGTAGAATCAAATTTAAAAAAAGAATCAATAATACTTTTAAAAATAAAATCAATTTCTAAAATCTTAAATTTTGAGCTAAGAGTTTTACGAAAATGGTCTCTATATTCAACTATATTCATTTAAAAATGTTTAATCATCCATACATCACAATTATTATGTCCTGTATTTCCCATAGGTTTTTCAATATAGTTAAATCCTTTTTTTAAATATAATTTTTGGGCTAATTTCATTGAGCTTAAAGTTTCCAAATAACAAGATTTAAAATTTTGATCTTTTGCAAACTTTAAACATTTATTTATCATTAACTCTCCCCAACCCCTGCCTCTAGCTTTGTCTAAAAAATACATTTTTTGTAACTCACAAACATCTTCTTTACATTCATTAAGTAAATTTATTCCTGCTCCTCCTAAAATTTCATCATTATGTTCTAAAATATAATATACAGTTCTAGACACTTGGTAATCTTTGGATAAAGTATTTAAATTTGGATCTGCATAGGCCGTCCCAATCTTGGGTGCTTTCATTTCAATAATTACTTTTTTTATAATTGAAGCAATTTTATTATTGTCATGATCTTTAATTTTTCGAATAATCATCCAAATCAAATTTTAAATTAATTTTGATAAAATTAAACAAACATTAAATAAATGAAACTAGAGGATGATTTTTTGATGGGACGTTGTTTAGATTTAGCTTCAAAGGGAACTGGAATGACATCACCTAATCCAATGGTCGGTGCAATTATTGTATCAAATAATAAAATTATTGGTGAGGGATACCATAAAAGCTATGGTGAAGTTCATGCTGAAGTTCAAGCAATAAATAGTGTTAAAAATAAAGGGCTTTTAAAAGGTTCAACATTATATGTAAATCTAGAGCCATGCAATCATTTTGGTAAGACACCACCTTGCACTGATTTAATTATAAAAAAAGAAATCTCAAAAGTTGTAATAGGCACATACGATCCAAACCCAAAAGTTTCTGGAAAAGGAATTAATAAATTAATCAAAAATAAAGTTGAAGTAAAAGTTAATGTTTTAGAAGATGAATGTAATAATCTAAATAAAAGATTTTTTTGTTTTCAAAGAAAAAAACGTCCTTACATTATATTAAAATGGGCAGAATCTAGAGATGGGTATATAGCTCCACATAATAAAAAAAAAGGCGAAATTTATTGGATCTCATCATTAGAGTCAAGAAAACTTAGTCACAAATGGAGATCTGAAGAAGATTCAATTGCTGTAGGTATCAATACTATAATTTCTGATAATCCAAAATTAACTAACAGACATTACAAAGGTAAGTCCGCAATTCCAATAATAATAGATCCAAACAATAAAATAAATAATGACTCAAAAATTTTAAAAAAACATAAAAAAGTTTTTCATTTTATTGATAAGAAAAATACAAAAGCTAAAGATTTTAGTATTAAAATTAATTTCAAAAAAAGTATTAAATCTATCCTGGATATTCTTTATAAAAAGAATATAAATTCAATCTTAGTTGAGGGAGGAACAAAAACAATAAGTGAATTTATAAATTCAAATTTATGGGATGAGGCAAGGGTTTTTAAAAGTAATAAAAATATAAAAGCTGGAATCAAAGCACCAAATTTTTCGAATAGAAATAGAATTATGAAACAGAAAATTTCGGGAGATATATTAAGTTATTACATAAATTCGTCAGAGAATAAATCATAGATTTTTTTTGGAACTCTTAGAGGCTTCATTGTCTTTGAATTTAAAAAAGCTAGTTTAGTTTTACCTCTGCAAACTAACTGATTAATTTGATTTTTAATTTTATATTCAAAACTTAGAGTTGCTTTGGGTAACTCAGTCAAAGTTATCTCAATTGTAATCTCGTCATCAAAGTATAATGGAATAATAAATTCTATACTAGCTGATACTACAGGCATTAATATACCATCTTCTTCAATTTTTTTGTATGAAACTCCAAGATGCCTAAGCCATGCAATTCTTGCATTTTCAAAATATTTAAAATAATTAGAATGGTGCACAATACCCATTTGATCAGTATCAGAATATTTTATTAGAAAAGGTTGCGAAAAAAATTTCATTTATTTAACAAAAATTATATATTGTAGAAGTTATCCATAATATAAAATTATAGTCCCTATAATGTCAAAAAAAAATATTTAAAAGTCAATAGTAATTTCTCTTTTTTTTTATTTTTTTTTAATTAATATTTGTGATGACCGATTAGTTCGGATAAAAAAATTTAAAAATTACTATTTTACACTAATTCTGTAAATGAATTCTATTAAAACTGATGTTTGGAATAATTGTTTGTCTTTCATAAAAGATAACATCCAACCACAAGCCTACAAAACTTGGTTTGAACCAATCGAAGTTGTAAAATTATCCGATAATGTTTTAAGTATTCAGGTTCCAAGTAAATTTTTTTACGAATGGCTAGAAGAACATTATGTTACCCTGCTAAAATCGGCTCTGGTCAAGCAGCTTGGTCCAGATGCAAGATTGATTTACGTTATAAAAATGGAGAACACTTTTGGTAACAGAAAAGCTTTTACAGAAAGTATTCCGAGTAATTATAGAGATTCAGTCAAACCACAAAATGTTTCTGCTCCTCTAACATCTAAAGCTCACGAATTGAAAAACCCTTTCATTATTCCGGGAATTAGAAACTTAGAAATTGAATCTCAACTAAATCCAAATTACAGTTTTGATAATTTCCTCGAAGGTGATTCAAACAGACTTGCCAGATCTGCTGGACTAGCAGTTTCTAATAAACCTGGAGGAACATCATTTAATCCATTATTAATCTATGGAGGTGTCGGATTGGGAAAAACCCATCTCGCACACGCAATAGGGGTTGAAATAAAAGAAAAATATCCAGATAAAACTGTTTTGTATATTTCTGCAGAAAAATTTACTCAACAATACATTGATTCGATCAAAAAAAATTCTAGAAATGACTTTATTCATTTTTACCAAATAATAGATATTTTGATAATTGATGATGTTCAGTTTTTTAGTGGTAAATCTGGAACCCAAGATGTATTTTTTCATATTTTTAATCATTTACATCAAAATGGAAAACAAGTTATTTTAACTTCTGATAAAGCCCCAGTTGATATGCAAGATATAGAGCAAAGATTGTTATCAAGATTTAAATGGGGTTTATCTGCAGAACTTCAATCTCCCGATTATGAGACAAGAATCTCAATTATTAAAAATAAACTATATAGAGATGGAGTAGAAATCGAAAATAATATCATAGAATATGTTGCTAAAAGTATCAAAACAAATATCAGAGAATTAGAGGGAGCAATAATTTCTTTGATTGCTCAATCTTCATTCAATAAAATGGAAATTACTATAGAACTAGCTCAGGATATTGTCAATAAATTTGTAAAAAATACTAAACGTGAGGTCTCTATCGACTACATACAAAAAGTTGTTTCAGAATATTTTCAAATGGACATCTCCACACTTCAGTCCAAAACAAGAAAAAGACACATAGTCCAAGCAAGACAGTTGGCAATGTATTTTGCCAAAAAATTTACTAAAGCATCTTTAGCAAGCATTGGATCACAAATAGGAAAACGCGATCACGCGACAGTGCTTCATGCCTGTAAAACAGTAGATAATCTCAGCTTTACTGATAAGCAATTTCGTAAATATGTAGAGGATTTAAATCAAAAACTTACGATATAAAATCTAAAAAATTTAATTCACGTATATTATTTGTTTGCTTGGGAAATATTTGCAGATCTCCCCTAGCAGAAGGAGCTTTAAAAAAATATCTTCCTCAAAAAAAATATTTTATTGATTCCGCAGGAACAGCTTCTTATCATATAGGAAGTTCTCCAGATCCAAGAAGCATAAAGATTGCCAAAAAAAATAATATTGATATTAGTAGTCTTAAAGCCAGACAATTTATTGAAAATGATTTTGAGAAATTCGATCATATTTATGCTATGGATAGAAATAATCTAAAAGACATCCTTTTGATGGATAAAGAGAAAAACTACAGCTCAAAGGTCAAACTTTTTATTCCAAATAACGATGTTCCAGATCCATACTATGGTGGAGAGGAAGGTTTTAATAATTGTTTTAAATTAATTAATAAACAATGTAAAAAAATATCTCATAAACTTTTAAATAATGCCTAAAGATGCATGTTTGTATCTAATACCTAATACAATAGGTAATAATGAAATTGATTACAGTGTTCCAATTGTGGTTAAAAATGTAATAAAAAGATTAGATCATTTTATTGTTGAAAACGAAAAAAAAGCTAGGAGTCTAATAAAACTAGTAGCACCTGAAAAAGATCAAGGTAAAATATTCATAAATGTAATAAATAAACATGATTCAATAAATGAATCAAAATCATTCCTAGGAGCTTGCTTGGATGGATATTCAATTGGTTTAATATCTGACGCTGGCTGTCCTGCTATTGCAGATCCGGGTTCATCGATAATTTATGAAGCACATTATCTTAAAATCAAAGTTAGACCATTAGTAGGAGCATCCTCAATTTTTTTAGCATTGATGTCATCAGGTATGAATGGACAAAGCTTTTCATTTAATGGATATCTGCCAATTAATCAAAAAGAAAGAAGAAAAAAAATTAAGTCCTTAGAAAAAAAAACATTAAAGGATAATCAATCACAAATTTTTATTGAGACACCTTACAGGAACAAATCTTTATTCAATGATTTAATAAAATATTTATCGGATCATACCAATTTGTGCATTGCAACTGACATAACGTTAATATCCGAAAATATAAAGACCAAAACAATCAAACAGTGGAAAAAAATAAGAAATATTGATTTAGATAAACGCCCAACGATATTTATAATTGACAATACTAAAGATTAAAATAATATCTCACGAATTTAAAAGTGTTAGTTTCATGAAATTAAATCAACGAAAAATTTTCTTTTTATTTATCCAACGGATATACTTTTTTTTGTTATTGTTATGTTCATTCAAATTTTTTCCAAACAAGTGATAGCCTCTATTTTCAGGATCGGCAACAAAGTATAAATATTTATGTTTTTCAGAATTCAAAACCGCATCAATTGCATCAAGATCAGGCATGCATATAGGTCCTGGAGGCAGCCCTTTATTTCTATAAGTATTATAGGGAGAATTAATTCTTAAATCTTTATATAAAACCCTTTTAACTTTTCTTTTAAAATCACCTAATTTATTTTTTAATGCAAAAATTACAGTTGGATCAGCTTGTAATCTCATTCCTCTTTTCAACCTATTTAAATACACCCCCGCAATTTTGGGTCTCTCATCTTTCATTATTGATTCTTTTTGAACAATTGAAGCAAGGACTGATACCTCAACTTTTGATAAACCTATAAGTTTAGCTTTTCTTAACCTCTCATTATTCCAAAACTTATTATACTCATCAAGCATTTTTTTACGGAAATTAAGAACATTAGTGTCCCAAAAAAAACTGTAAGTATTAGGTAAATACATTGCAATTGCAGTATTTGGATTAAATTTATTTTGATTCAAAAAATTTTTATCATAAATAGAATTAATCAAAGTTGTGCTATCTAAATAAATTTGTTTAGAAATTCTTTCAACCATATCTTCTAATCGTTCGTGATTATTAAAAGTTACATCTACAGCTTTACTTTGACCTCTTAAAATATTTATAATATCATTATTACTACTTCCCTTTGGAATTATGAATAGACCGGATCTTACTCTTGAATCATAACCTTTATTTTTGGATGCAATTGAAAAATAATAACTAGACTTTATAACATTATCAAGTTTTATTAAAAGATTTGTAAAATCTGTATTTGGTTCTATGTATAGTTTGTATTCCTTTTCTGTAAAGTTCGTGTTATTGTAAAAAAAAGTTTTAAAAACTGAAAACGCTATGTAAGTAATTATAATAAATAGCATTAATATAATAAGGTGAAAAAAAGATTTCTTAATCATCAATTATTTTTTTTTGGTATGTGTCATTAACTGTCTTTTTGTATCCTGACTTCTCAAATAACTTAATACTCTTAATATTAATGGCTTTTATAATTGCTTTTAGTTCTATTATTCCAAAATTATTTTTAGAAATTTGCTCCAAAAGTTTTATGGCTTCGAAAGCAAATCCTTTATTCCTAAATTTTTTTAGGATAACAATTCCAATATATGCATTTTTTTTTTCACTATTATAATCAAATAAATCAATGAATCCAACAACCTTTGAGTCAATATTCTCAATAACAAATCTAATTTGATTTGCTTGAAACAAGTTTTGTCTTGATGCAATTTTGATATATTTTTTTAGGGTTTGTCTCGAAAAGCCATTTTTTTGATCGGAAAACTTCCATAAATTTTGATCATTTTCAATCTCGTATAAAAAATTAATATCAGATTCCTTTAAATTTCTTAAAAATGTGTTCATCTGAGTTCAATATGACCTTCAAAGACTCTATTAATTTCTCCCTCAAGATAGATTTGGGAGTAGGATTTTTTAGAATCACATCGAAACCTAACTATTAAGTCACCTCCTAATGCTTTAATTAATATTTTATTTTCTTCTGTTTCTCGATTATAATGCATTGCAATAGCTGAGGCAACAGCACCAGATCCACAGGCTAAAGTTTCACCTTCAACTCCTCTTTCGTAAGTTCTAATTTTAAAAGTATTGTTAGAAACTTTCTCAATAAAATTAACATTAACACCATTTGGATGGTATTCTTTTAGATTTCTAATTTTTTTACCGATTTTAAAAACATCAATATTATCGATCCGATCAGATTGAATAATATGGTGGGGTGAACCAGAATCAATAAAAAAATATTTGCCAAAATTTTCTATTTTATTGATATTAGCCATTGACAGAGATATTTTTGATGATTTAATTATTTTAGCTTCATGAATACCATCACATGCCAAAAACTTAGTTTTTGAATCAATTATATTGAGATATTTAGCAAAACCGACTATGCATCTGCCCCCATTTCCGCACATTGTACTCTGATTTCCATCAGAATTAAAGTATATCATTTCGAAATCAAAGTGATTTGCATTATTAAGAAATATTAATCCGTCAGCACCAATTCCATATTTTCTGTCACAGATAAACTTAATTTGACTAGTTTTAAGAGAATATTTTTTTTTACGGTTATCAATTATAACAAAATCATTTCCTGCTCCGTGATATTTACAAAATTTAATTTTCATACAAACCCAAAAGTAGTCAAAAACATCCTAAAAAAACTATGTTAAAAAGTAGTTAAATATAAATTCATATTTAATCTAGTTATTAATTTAGCCAAAAATTAATTTTACAACAAATGAAGTCATATCTTAAAATATTTTTTATATCACTATTAAGTTGCTTTTTGACATTAGCATTATATAATAGTTATAACAAAAACAAATTCGATGACAAAAATATTGATTTAAAGTCCTTTGAAAGAATTACTCCCAATTATGTTTCTTTCAATTCAGATATAAATTCTAGTGCTGAAAAAACTGATTTTACTATTGCTGCTGAAAAAACAATTAATGCGGTAGTTCATATAAAGAATACATCAAATGTAAGTGATAAGTCAGACAATTGGCTTTACAGACTTTATGGAGAATCTATCCCAAAAAGAATCGGCAATGGATCTGGAGTAATAGTTTCGCCTGATGGATTTATAATAACTAATGATCATGTAATCAAAGATGCGTCTGAAATTGAAGTCACAACGAATGATAATAAAACATATATAGCAAACCTTGTTGGTACAGATCCATATACTGATATTGCGGTTCTGAAAATTGAATCTCGTAAATCCTTAAGTTATATACCTTTTGGAGATTCTGAATCAATTAAAATTGGAGAATGGGTTTTAGCAGTTGGAAATCCATTTAATCTCAATTCAACTGTGACAGCAGGAATTGTTAGTGCAAAATCTAGAGATCTAAATCAATTAGATAGAAAAAATCAATCATTTATTCAAACTGACGCTGCAGTAAATCAAGGTAATAGCGGAGGAGCATTAATAAACACCAAAGGTGAATTAATTGGAATAAATACAGCTATATCCTCAATAACAGGAGGGTTTGTTGGGTATTCATTTGCTGTACCAAGTAATCTTGCAAGAAAAGTATTTGAAGATATTCTAGAATTTGGTAATGTTCAAAAAGGATTATTAGGGGTTAGTGGAAATGCATTAAATCAAGATCTTGCGAAAAAATTAAACATAAATGAAACTGAGGGTTTTTATGTTAATAACGTTGAACCAAATCTCGGTGCCGAAAAGGCGGGAATTAAAAAAAATGATATAATAACAAAAATAGATTTAATCAAAATAAATAAATTTTCAGATATGTCCGGGTACCTTTCAACAAAACGACCTGGTGATGTCATAAAAGTAGAATATATTAGAAATAAAAAAATATTCAAAACAAATGTTGTTCTGAAAAAAATTACCAGAACTATATTTTTGGGTATGGAAATTAAAAATATTGAAAAGAAAGATACTTCAATATTAAATAAAAACTCTGGTGTAAAAGTTACCAATGTTGAAAATTCTAGGCTTTATAGAATGGGTATAGAAGAAGGCTATTATATTTTGAAAATTAATGAGGTTGAAATTCAAGATATTAGTCAAATTGAAAGAATAGATATGGAATCGTTAAGTTCGATATTATTTATGAGTCCCGATGGTGAAAAGGAACGAATTATTTTTGAATAAACCTTCAAATAATGAACATAGATATCATAACTCTTTTTCCTGAACTTTTAAAGGGCCCTTTCAGTGCCTCAATAATTAAAAGAGCAATAAAAGAAAAGCGTGTTGAAATAAATTTTCATAATCCAAGAGATTTTAGTTCCAGTAAATATAAACAAGTTGATGATTACCAATATGGAGGTGGTGCAGGTATGGTGATGATGATTGATCCCATTGCAAAGTGCATCAAAAAACTAAAGTTAAAAAGAGATTACGATGAGGTGATTTATCTTACTCCAGATGGAGAAAAACTAAGTCAATCAATTTCAAATCAACTATCAAATAAAAAAAATTTAATCCTACTTTGCGGACATTATAAGGGAGTGGATCAAAGAGTTAGGGACCTTTACATTACAAGAGAAATATCAATTGGAGATTTTGTTTTGTCAGGGGGTGAGCTTGCTGCAGCTGTATTATGTGATTCGATCATAAGACTTATACCTGGTGTTTTGGGTGATGGATGTTCTGCTCTTTATGATAGTTTTCAAGATGATATTTTAGCCCCACCAATATATACAAGACCATCAAAATATGATGGGTTAAGTGTACCTAAAGTACTTCTTTCTGGAGATAAAAATAAAATAGATCTCTGGAGAGAACAAAAATCAATTGATAGAACAAAAAAAAATAGACCAGATTTATATAAAAACTAATATTGTTTTTAAATTTTACTATTAAATAAAAAAAAGGTATTTTTGCGCGTCCAACATATACCTTGAAAATGGAAAATCTTGTAAATTTTGTTCAGAACGAGTTCATTAGTATCAATGAGATACCTCAATTCTCCTCGGGAGACACTATAACAGTTTATTATCAAATACGTGAAGGACAGAAAGTTAGAACACAATTTTTTAAAGGTGTTGTTATACAAATCAAAGGCAAAGGTGCTACTAAAACTTTTACTTTAAGAAAAATGTCAGGTACCATTGGTGTGGAACGTATCTTTCCATTAAATCTCCCAGGAATTGAAAAAATTGAGGTTAATAAGAAAGGAAAAGTTAGACGTTCTAGAATATATTACTTCAAACAACTTACAGGGAAAAAAGCAAGAATAAAAGAAATTATAAATTAAAAAAAAGAACCGCCTTTAGCGGTTTTTTTTTTGTCGATACAAGATATCATGATTTAATCTTATTGTATATTTACCAATCAAATTAATTAAAATGTCGAAAATAAAAGTAAATAATCCAGTAGTTGAATTAGATGGTGATGAAATGACAAGAATTATCTGGAAATTCATAAAAGACAAACTCATTTTACCTTTTGTAAATATTGATATTAAATATTATGATTTAGGTATTAAAAATAGAGATTTTACTGATGATCAAGTAACTGTTGACGCAGCTAATGCTATTAAAAAATTTAATGTTGGAATAAAATGTGCAACTATTACCCCAGATGAGGAGAGGGTTAAAGAATATACTCTAAAAAAGATGTGGAGATCTCCTAATGGAACAATCAGAAATATTGTTGGAGGAACTGTTTTTAGAGAACCTATTATAATAAAGAACGTTCCAAGATATGTTCAAGGCTGGACTAAACCAATTTGCATAGGAAGGCATGCTTTCGGCGATCAGTACAAAGCAACAGATATAGTAACTCACGGAAAAGGAAAACTTACAATGACTTTTACTCCAGATAATGGAAAAGATTCAAGATCTTGGGAAATTTATGATTTTCAGGAGGATGGAGTTGCAATGGGAATGTATAACATTGATTCTTCAATTTATGGATTTGCCCGTTCGTGCATGAATAGAGCCCTTGATAAAAAATGGCCACTTTATTTGTCAACAAAAAATACAATATTAAAAGCTTATGATGGCAGGTTCAAAGATATATTTCAAGAAGTTTTTGAAAATGAATTTAAAGAACTGTTTAGAAATGAAAAAATAACCTACGAACACAGACTAATTGATGATATGGTTGCTGCAGCAATGAAATGGGAAGGTGGTTTCGTCTGGGCATGCAAAAATTATGACGGAGATGTACAATCAGATACGGTAGCTCAGGGATTCGGATCCTTAGGTTTAATGACGTCAACTCTTGTTACTCCTGATGGAAAGACAATGGAAGCTGAGGCAGCTCATGGAACTGTTACAAGACATTATAGAAAATATCTTAAAGGAGAATCCACATCAACAAATCCAATTGCATCTATTTTTGCATGGACAAGGGGTCTAGCATTTAGAGGAAAATTAGACAGTAATCATGATTTAATAAATTTTTGCGCTCTATTAGAACGTGTTTGTATTGAGACTGTAGAAAGTGGGAAGATGACAAAAGATCTAGCAATGTTAGTTTTTAATCAAGACCTTACTAAAGAAAATTATCAAACAACAGAAGAATTTCTGAATGAAATTAAATTAAACTTAGAAAAAAAATTATCCTAATTATAAATTAGATGAACTACAAAAAAATAACTGAACAAGATTCTTTATACAACGACATAGAAAAAAAATCTATAAATCAAATAATCAATGAAATTCATAACGAAGATTATAATGCGCTAAAAGCAATAAAGAACTTAATTCCTATAATTGAAAAAGTAGTAAAAAAAATAGTAATACAACTAAATAGAAACGGCCGCCTCTTTTATATTGGTGCCGGAACAAGTGGAAGATTAGGGGTTTTAGATGCATCTGAATGTCCACCAACTTTTGGAACCGATCCAAATAAAGTCATAGGTATAATTGCCGGAGGAGATAAAGCATTAAGAGATTCAATTGAAGATGCGGAAGACAATTTTGTTAAAGGATGGGAAGAGTTAAAAAAATACAATATTAGCACAAATGATTTTGTAGTCGGGATTGCCGCATCTGGATCTACACCTTTTGTTGTAGGAGCATTAAAAAATTGTCAAGAAAATAAAATCCCGACTGCATGTATATGTTCTAATCCAAACAGTCCAATTACATCATATTCAGACTACCCTATTGAAGTAATTGTGGGTCCAGAATACATCACAGGTAGTTCAAGAATGAAAGCTGGAACTGCTCAAAAACTTATCCTCAATATTCTATCGACGACTACAATGATCAAATTAGGACACGTAAAGGACAATAAAATGATAGACATTCAAATAACAAATGATAAACTTACTGATCGTGCAAGAAGGATTATATCAAAAAATCTGAATGTAAATTATTCAGAGGCTACAAATTTATTGGATAAATATAAAAGTGTTAGAAAGGCAATTGAATCACATAAAAAATGAGTAAAATTAAATTTTTAAAAGGGCTTAAAAAAATGTCTCTAGCTATTATTTTTGCTTTTGTAGGTCCATTTATAATCCATCAAGCATTACAAAATAAAAACCATGAATTTTACATATACGTTCTAATATTAGGACTCAGTATCGCAGGGTTATCAATTGCTTTTGGTTTTATTGGAATCTCAAATTTAGTTGACAGCCTATTAAACGGACAAAAAAATAAAACAGAATATTAATTTCAGATTTTGGTAGCATAAAATGTCAACTTATCTTTGTTTTTAATTAAACTATAATATGATAGAAATCACTTTTCCTGATGGAGCTAAAAGCAGTTTTAAAAAAGGGGTGTCTGTCCTGGATGTTGCTAAAAGCATCAGTGAAGGGCTTTCAAGAAAAGTACTCTCTGCAAAATACAATGATAAAATAGTAGAGTCATCAACAACTTTAAAGCAAGACGGAAACATTAATTTTTACACATGGGATCATAAACAAGGTAAGGCAGCTTTTTGGCATTCATCCGCGCATGTATTAGCAGAGGCTATATTAAATTTATATCCATCAGCGAAACTTACAATTGGTCCTTCTATAGAGAATGGGTTTTATTATGATGTTGATTTTGGAGACATAAATTTATCAGAAAAAAACTTAGAAGAACTCGAAAATAAATTTATTCAATTAGCAAGGAAAAAATCTGAATTTAAAATGAGAACTTCATCAAAAACTGAAGCATTAAAATATTACACCAAAATCAACAACGAATTTAAAGTTGAGTTAATCAATGATTTTAAAGATCAAGAAATCACTTTTTGTGATCATTCAAATTTTACCGACTTATGTAGAGGTGGACACATTCCTAATACAGGGTTGATTAAGGCTATTAAATTAACCTCTATTGCAGGTGCCTATTGGAAAGGAGACGAATCAAGAAAACAACTTACTCGTATTTATGGAATATCTTTTCCTAAACAAAATGAACTAACTAAATACTTAGAATTAGTTGAAGAAGCAAAAAAAAGAGATCATAGAAAAATCGGTAAAGAACTAGAGTTGTTCACTTTTTCTAAAAAGGTTGGTGTTGGCTTACCACTTTGGCTTCCTAAAGGAGCAGCTCTGAGGGAAAGGTTAGAAAATTTTCTAAAAAAAGCTCAAATGAAAGCTGGATACAAGCAAGTTATAACTCCTCATATTGCTAATAAAGAACTTTATGTAACATCCGGACATTTTCAAAAATATGGTTCAGATAGTTTTCAGCCAATTGAAACGCCAGCAGAAGGGGAAAGCTTTTTATTAAAGCCAATGAATTGTCCACATCATTGCGAAATATATAAATCAAGACCTTGGAGCTACAAGGAGCTTCCATTAAGATATGCTGAGTTTGGGACAGTTTACCGATATGAACAAAGCGGAGAATTGCATGGTTTAACAAGAGTTAGAAGTTTTACTCAAGATGATGCCCATATTTTTTGTACTCCAGATCAATTAAATAAAGAATTTAAAAACGTAATTGAATTAGTTTTATATGTATTCAATTCATTAGGATTTAACGAATTTGAAGCTCAAGTTTCATTAAGAGATAAAAATAATTCTGAAAAATATATAGGAAGTAACCAAAATTGGGAGCTCGCAGAAAATGCAATCATTAGTGCAACTGAAGAAAAAAACTTAAAATATGTTATTGAATATGGTGAAGCGGCATTTTACGGACCAAAATTAGATTTTATGGTTAAGGATGCCTTAGGAAGAAAATGGCAACTTGGAACAATTCAAGTTGATTATAATCTACCTGAAAGATTTGAATTAACTTACAAAGGAGATGACAACAAACATCACCGCCCTGTTATGATTCATCGGGCACCATTCGGAAGTCTAGAGAGATTTGTTGCAATTTTACTCGAACACTCTGAAGGTAAATTACCCATATGGTTAGCACCAGAACAAGTAATAATATTATGTGTAAGTGAAAAACACGAAAAATACGCTAAAAAAGTTTTAAATTACCTAGAAAATAACGAAATTCGCGCGTC
>MDSW01191397.1_pt1 | contig 54711 bp, 35 predicted proteins | sample 811171 | NCBI WGS metagenome assembly MDSW01 (sample SAMN05326641, study PRJNA326480) | marine metagenome | isolation source: seawater | place: Atlantic Ocean: North West | collected 2012
CCTGATTGATAAGAGCTGGTGTGCAGGTGGTGTGATCCCATCTGCACCGGCTTCCGCTGAAAGCGGAAAGCCCCCCTGTGGGGCCGGTGCAGATGGGATATCTCGCCCGAACGGTCCCCTTTTCCACAGGCTACAGGCTTATCTCTATCAAACTTCCACGGTAACGAGCCCAGAAGCAGAATTGCCGTCCAGTAGCGGTGGAGCATCACCAGAGCTCGAACGGATACTAAAACTTCCGGCCTTTGAGTCCCTTGGGGAAGCCATTCAATCGCGCAGAGCCTTCTGGTCCGGGAGTAGCCTACCCTACGAACGAGCCAAACAGCGAAAGTATGCCCGGCTGGCAAATCAGCTCTGGGATCGGATTCAAAGCCGGGACTGGTATTATCTTTCGGATCTTCTCGCTGAAACCCGGATGGACAACCGGCCAGTAATGCGCGTACTCCGACGCTGGTCTGATGCAGGGATCATCGAGCTTCGAAACCTCACACCGGGCTCTTCCAGGAAACATGCCATTGAATACGGTTTTAGGCGACTGCTCCCGAGCTCTGTTCCGCTACCAGAAATACTATATAGACAAAATCGAAAAGAATACCTGGAGGAATCTGCAAAATGGCAAAACGATCGATAAAAGATAAACAGGATTACACTTTCAAGGCGAAAGATTTCTATGAGCTGCTGGAGCGGCAAGAGGAACGTTGTGCGCTCACTGGCAGACAACTCACTCCCGAGAACTGCACGGCCATCCACAGAACCCCTTTGCGTAGGGGCGGAACTCATGATCTCAGCAATATCTGCCTCGTTGTTGAAGAAATTGCTCAGCTCAAGCGCTCATTACTGGATGAGGAACTCTATTCTTTGTGCGAAGACCTTCTGGCACATCGATTCGTGGAGTGTGGAAAGCCCAAAGAATGAAAGCTCTACGAAAGCGATTCGCCTACTCCATTGTTCGGGACCGCGCGGATTCCTTTGAATTCTATTCGTGGAGACGATTTCGAAAGAAAATTCCATGGGATCCCTGGCGCAGCTGGGGACAGGCCTGCATCCGGGTGCTAAAGAAGCTCTGGTTGGCGCAGAACAGACAGATTGGGGCTGCCCGAAAGGACATCTGGTTCAATACGATGCGAACTGAGACAGACAGGCTCCGACATATGGCTATCCGAGAGTCGGGAACCTCATGGAAGAATTCAATCACAAGAAATGCGAAGCTCATACGAGAATCAATTAGCGGTACCCCTGCATCCTGCGGCAGGCTCTGGGTCGTTCGTTGTGCCCTGGAAACTACTTCACTGAACAAGCTACCTGCTCACCCTTCCGCCCCCAAAGTTCAAATTGGACCGGGTCCAGAGGCCCTACGAGTCTGGGATTACTGCGCCAGCTCTGATCGTCGATGGGCGCTTTGTCTCCACTGGAATATGAGACGACCGCAATTCCGGGGCAAGGCGCAGGATCTGATCTGGCATCAAGCATTGCTGAGAATGCGAGTGGCATTGGACGGAAGTGTCCGTGATGGGATCTGAGTACCCCAAGATCCGACAAGTCCAGGTCTTTGCAAAGGGACACTCTCGCACAGCTCACGGATTGTAATGACTGTGGCTCAGATCGAAATAGTAGGGCAATCATTCAATGGGAATGCACTCTTCGGAAACACTGGATCGAAAAGCCGGTCGAAGCCCGTTCAGAGTCACCAGATCCACCTCACGACCCAGAATGTCCTCCAGAAGGAATTTCAAGTCGAAATAATTGTCCGAATTTGGCGGGTTCCGGTATTCCACGAGAATATCCACGTCGCTTTCTGGATTTAGTTCGTCTCGGACGGCAGACCCGAAAAGAGCAAGGGACTCCACATTGTAGGAGTTACGTAATTCCGGCAGCATTGGTCGGATACGCTGCATGACTTCGGAACATCCCCGCACCGGCGATACCGAACTCCCTGTCCCGGATTCATGGTTCTGACGCTCCATACACAGAAATCAGAGCTCATCGTTGTTCCTGTCTACTGAAAACATGAACGCTCTCTCTACCTTCCACGATCATTCTCTGTGGCAACTCCCTGGTCGCCTCAACCTCTACCACCGAACGGGATAGGGAAGAAGGTTCCAGCCCCGTCTCCCTCCGCTCGCCAGGCATGGTTATATCTAAAAATCCCACCATTATCTAGTGAGCCACCTATACTGCCTGATTTTTCATTCATATACTGCTATATCTATCCTCTTTTCTATCCTTAAATTTTCTATATGCCGTTGACCCTCTCAGGCATACTATAGTACTGGCTAAATAATAAGGAGGAACAGATAACAATGAAGAAACTATGGATTTCACTACTTATTTTACCATTTCTGGCGGCATGCCCCGGAGAAGGTGGCGGAGATGACTCATTAACGGGCCTCTTACTGCTCCAGGGTCTATCGGGAGAGTGTGAAAGCACTTCTCAGGCTCCTTCTCTAGGAGAAACGGTCACAATGACTGGAACCACAAGCTCCGCAGCCTTAAGACCGTTCGTTCCGACTGGTGCAACATCGGTTACACTCAAAAACACATCCAATAGCGAAAACAACCCGATGTACCCTGAGTACCGAAATGCAAATTGCGAGAAAATCTCAGATGAGCCCAGCAACACTACAGTTGTAGGAAATACCAAAGCGTATACCCTGCCCGAAGGAACAACACAGGTTTTCTTCCGATTCGATGGGGATGCTGTGAGCAGCTATTCCGCCGAGGCGACATTCAATTAAAGACCAATTCGAAGGGCTCAGGAAATATGAGCCCTTCGATTGGTGATCGCCAGAATTGCTCAGACTTGTTTCAGGCCCCGGAGTGCTTGTTAAAGGCTGGTGAAGCTCCGGTAAGACTCGAATTCCTTACCCAGTACCTACAAATGATGGTCATCGGCCAGCACACCAATGCCTGCATCGCGCAATCGAGCTAATCCGCGCTCGCTAATCCCGGTACCGTAGACAGTTAAGCCGCGCAGATTCGGAATACTCAGGAGAGCATTAATCGCGGAATCGTCAATTTGACCGTTTCCTTGGAGATCGAGATCGCTGAGAGAGGGGTGAGCAGAAAGACTGTACAAACCCCTTGAGGATATTTGAGTTTCAGAGATTTCGAGGATCTCCAATGCGGCAACCTCTGCCGCACAGTATAGTGATCGGTCTGTAATCGAGGTCTTTGAAAGTGCAAGCTTGCTTAACTCACCCGCAGGGACCGTCTGGATCAAAGCACATACCTCTTCATCGCTAGCCTCGGACCCCATGCAGGTTATAGTCTTATCTCTTTCAATTCCCTGGGTCACCAATACTTCGCAATTCGGGTATTGGTCCCCATCTCGGTTTTGGGCAGGCTCGGGACGGCAAAAGGAGACTGTAGCCAGCATTGTTGTTACGACTAAGGCCCAATTGGCCCGTAGTTTCTTCCGGTTTGATTTCATGAACGGTCCGCACTCATAGTAATAGGTCTTCAACTCTTTCGCTTTAATTCCCAACGCTCGTCTCATCCAATCCGGAAGTCGCTGGTGCCCGGGGCTGCTTTTTTGCCTCAGTTCTGGATTAATTCGAGTTCCCTTTCGCTCTTATGAGCTCGGATTCAGAAAATAGGGTAGGGTAGAATTTGCACTCGATCGCATCCTCAACAATCTCTTGCTCTAGCTCTCGCTGCGAGTCCGAAACTAAGGTATTGGGAAGATAGTATAAGCGCAACGCGCCGCATTGTCGAATGGGTTCTAATGGTTTCACCTTCGTCCCTGAATCAAAAAGGACGCCCCGATTTCCAGGGCAAAAAGCTCGCAATCGAACACGCTCAACTGTGATTGCGCTGGGAAGAGCAGTAATCAACGGCTCTTGGAAAGCGGAGATATCGATAGATTTCTCGATACGCACATTCCGTTCATTACTTCGATATTCCAAAAGAAAGGCAATGTCACCTTGGGCACACTGGGAAACAGGCACTGCGCTTTTTAAGAAAACTGCCTGAAAGGAGGCTTCACAGCCAACCGTTGTGAGTGTTAACAGACCTATGGCAAAAATCTGCAATACTCGATTATAACCAGCTATGTTTCTCATTGTACACTCCATCCAGGTCATCGGCCCATTTCTCTATTTTAAGGTCGGCATGGTCATCCCAAGTCCACCAATCTAGTCCAAAACCCTGGCCCAATACAGATGCTCCTACACCGGACAGGAGGCTCCAAATTATAACCCCCAAATAGGCAGGACCCAGCAACCTATTCTGCATCGAGTGGCCGGCCTCATGACCATATTTGGAAAAACCCTTTGAACCAGAAGTCAATACGGGCCCCAGTGAGAATCCCGCGGGAGTAGCGATCGGAGCGCCATCCAATTTCAGTACCCCAGATTTATGTATCTCTACATCAGCCCCAAAAAGCACATTTAATGTTCCCAATCCAAGACCGAGTGCTGTAGCGGGCAGTCCCCAAGTAAAATCTAAGGCCGAGTAGTCCTGCAAAATAGCACCACCAAAAAGCTTCACAGTATTGAATACCACATGTTTCAAGTATGCTACGGGCAATAAACCTAATGTCCAGCCAATCTCCGACCACCCCGGCTCTCCCTTGAATCCTTCAAAAAAGTTGCCCAGGGTGGCATCCGTATCAATCAGCCGTGAAAAAGGTGTATCATTTGAGCTGGCTGGGGTTTCCTCCCCTTGATCAGATGATGTCTTTTCGTCCGATTGGGGGCCACTATTGACGAGTAAGAGCCCTTCTGCCAAGTTAGATTGAGAGGCCCCCTTTCCCTGGCCGAAAATAGAATCAAACCATGATGCCCCCGACTCCGGGGAATTCCCGACCTCGTTCTCCTGATCCTTCCAAAACTGCCATCCCTGAAGAAGACCGGCGGATCTTCGGTTCTGGTCATTCTGATTAGCTTTTCGGGAAGCCAAGCCTTCCAGATCTTCAAAATACGACGGCAGAACGGTTGCCCCCAACAAATGCGCAAAGCGATTTTCTGAACCTATCTGTTGGTGAGCATAGGCCGCAGTGGCACCGATGGACTGCTCCAATTATTTCGGACACCTTTCAGGCAACCCTTTGCATTTCAAATTGCTCCGGGGATATATTTCCCAGGTAGCTATGCTTCCTTCTACGATTGTAGAACAACTCGATATAGTCAAATATCCGATTACGAGCATCCTTGATGCTCTCGAACGATCGACAGTTCAGTTCTTTCTTCATGCTGGCAAAGAACGATTCCGCACAAGCATTATCCCAGCAATCTCCTTTCCGACTCATACTGGATAGAAATCCATGTCTTCCCAGAGTCTGGCGGAATTCGTGACTGGCATACTGAGAGCCACGATCCGAGTGAAAGATCAATCCGGAATGCATCCCCCTCTGAAGAGTGGCCATTTCAAGAGCATCTCTCAGAAGCGAAGTTTCCATATGCGATTTCATAGACCAGCCAACGATGCGCCTCGAATACAGGTCCTGAATCGCACACAAATAAAGCCATCGGGAACCTACACGAACCTGGGTAATGTCTGAAACCCAGACTCTATTCGGCCCCGATGCATGGAAATTGCGCTTGAGTAGATTCGGACTGATCGGAAAGGAATGATTTGAATCTGTGGTACACAGTCGAAACTTCTTTCGCTTTTTACCGGAAATTCCGGCCTTTTTCATAGCCCGAGCCACGGTCAGTCGGCTATAGGCATAGCCTTCATCCTTCAGCGCATCCCATAACCTGCGAAGACCATAGCACCGTTCATGGAGATCATACAGGCGTCGCAGCTCGATAATCAACCAGGATTCAACCGCATCAGGCTCTTTGCCTTCGATTTTCAAATGGCTATAAAATCCAGATCTCGAGACTTCAAGAAGTCTGGCCATGCGCACTACTGAAAACGTGTCTTTGAGCATTTTCATGATCTCAAAGCGCTTCAGTCGTCCCGGGAGAGCATGGCCGCATACTTTTTTAAGATCGCATTATCCATTTTCAGGTTTGCGATTTCTTCCTTCAGCAGTTTAATCTCTTCGGCATCGTTTCCACGTCTGCGAGGTTCCGGTTGATCTTTTTGGTTCTTGATGTACTCCTTCCGCCACTGCCTGAGGGTCCAGTAACTGATGCCCAGTCCCTCCGCTATTTCTCGAATGGATTGATCTCCCGTTAGAGTCTTACGAACTGCCTGTTCCTGGAACTCCACAGAGTATTTTGGCTTCTTCATCTTAACCTCCTATGCAGAGGCTACCTAAATGGGGTGTCCACTATTTCTGGAGCAGTCCAATTCGTACCCACGGGCGCAACTTCCGTCACTCTGAAGAATACATCCAATAGTGACAATCGCCCTATGTTTCCCCGATATCTGGACGCAGACTGCAACACACTCTCGCAAGAAGATGGAAACACCACCGTTGTGGGCAACACCAAGGTCTATACCCTGCCTTCAGGTACGAAAAAAGTCAGCTTTCTCTTTAGCGGAGGATCTGTGAGCAGCTATTCCGCCGAGGCGACATTCAATTAAAGACCGATTCGAAGGGCTCAGGAAATATGGGCCCTTCGATTGGCCATCGCTGCATTTGCCCGGAACTCTTTTAGGCCATAGATTCGAAGCTCACTCAAAGAGAATCTTTTGCTCAGGGAACCCCGCTGGGCCTTGGGGGGGCTTAGCTTTCCGGCAGTTCGGATATCCCCAATTTTGAATTAACTCCCTAACCAAGTCACGATAAAAGTTAACGAATGAAATCTAATTTGCCGGGCTCAGAATTGATGCGTTCCTTAGCATAGGAAACGCCACCGGAAACCTTATTCGCTCCCCTCAAAGCCGACATGTAACAATTCACAATTGCTGGGCGGAGTAGAGGGATTTATTGAACCAGATTCCTCGAGTGCAATAGTTTGCGAAACCAGAGTTGAATGGGACTGAAGGATAAGAATGCGGCTGCCGCTCGGTGACACTCGAACGAGAGAAACCTTTTCCGTTAAATCGGTCAGAAGAAAGGATCTTCCCTTTCTGACGTTTACGATAATGACCGTATTATCACTCATCCGAAACGCAACATAGTCACCTCCAGAATCAAAAGAAGTTACAATGGCCCCACTCCTACTTAGAGGAATTGTCCATTTCGCCGCATTGGTGTCCAGGTCGTACGCAATTAGAGTCGGAACTATAGTTTCATTTTCTAGTTTGTTAGCATAAAAAAATACGTTGCGGTCAACCACGTCCAAAAAGGGACCGATATTGGCGCTCTTCAAGAAGTCCAATTGTATCTCATCCTGTTCTCCGTAACTATTACCACTCAGAACCAGGATCCCATTTCCACCCTGTATCAGAAGTGCTTGGGGGGAAACGAAGACGGTTCCGATTACGAAGATCCCAGAGTCGGCTGGAATCTCAAACACTCTATTAAGACTGTACTTCTGCCGATTCTGCCCCATTGAATACCATTTCAGCAAGGCAGGACTACCTAATGGGCCCTTTTGGGAGACAAAGGCCTCTGACAAGTCAGCGGAAAAAAGAAATCCTGCACCACCATAGGCCTCTGAGACTCCGTCTAATTTTAGGTCTTTTTGCACCAAGCGATTATCTGAGACTTGAACAATTTCGGGTGGTCGAGGATCACTTAGGAGACGTGATTGCACCAAAACGTTTCCTTCCTCAGTTAGTTTGTCCCATTGCGGCGCCACCCATCCAGTGCTAAGGGAGTCTAACTTCTTACACCGATCAGCATCAACTAACAACAGATCCCCCTTGGCATCTCCCATAATTACGTTTTCTTCCACAAAGTCCGCATAAGTAATTTTCGATAATTGAATATTCGTGCAACTAACCAAAGCACAAATAGACAGATACACGGCGGACAGCTTGATTTGCAAATAGATACTTCTCATCCTACTCACTTATGTGGGACCATCTCAATCGAGCGTCCATTCTCATCAATCTTCGTGTGTGCATAGATTGCTTAGTGCCTTCAACTCTCTGACGGATACTTTCAAGATACAATTCAGTTATCTCCTTTACATTGCCGGATTCGAGATACTCATATAACTCTAAACCACCAATGGCAGCAATGGGCAGAATGAACATGTAAGGGCCCGTCACCGGCAAAGGAATACTACCGGCAAGATCAATAGATGATTTTCCCGATTCGATTGCGATGATTTTGTTTATAGCAAGAAAACCTGTAAGCTGCTCGGCAGCAACTAAACGCGCCCTCTCTTGCACAAGTCCAGAGTCCTCACCAAATCGAATATTTGCCTGTTCGAAGTAGCTAGCCAAATTTCTGGCAGCTTCGTTCCTCAGCTCCGGCCCTTGCGTATCTGTATTTAGGAGCCGTAGGGCAAGCGTAAGATTGGTCTTCTGATTCGTCAAGTAATCCCGCTCTTGATAATAGGTCTGAAGTTGCTTTTCGATGGCCTGTTTTTCTGCCTTGGAATTGTAAGCATTATTAATCAGCTTAGCTTCTTGCACATCAATTCCTCTCTTCAGATATGATAGGGCATGGTTGATATCCCGGAGCTCTTGATCCACAATAGGCCTCATTACTTCTTGCGGTCCCCCTCGAGACCATTGGTCGATCGATACCCGACGATCCAAGAATGCAGCGGCCGATAAGCCGTTTCCTATTAGCGGAATCACTTTATTTATTCCATTGGCAAATTTCGCTTTCTCCGCAAGCAGCCTAGCGTTCTTACCATACTTTCCAGATGCGGCAACCTCGTTGGCTATTTTGGTAGATTCCCCTATGATATACTCCTGAAGCGGTACGATCAGCGACTTCAAATGATCTTCCAAGCCTAAGCCAGCTACTTGGCCCAGCTTTGCGAGGATATTCAGCTGCTCGATAGTAATCATCGATTTAATTTTGGCAGGATCGGCAGCGGGGTCGGAATAATATACTCCTTCGGGCAACTTCTTAGGTAGCTGCAATATGTCCCCGGCTTGAATATCCTCGCCTTCCAGTTTGTTATATTTTTGTATAAGCCTCCAATTAACGATCCCATGTTCCTTTGCTATGCTCTGTAGGGTATCGCCCTTCTTCACCTCATAGCGATCGAACAAGAACTCATCCTCCAGGCTCGATGGATCCCTTACCGTATGCATCTCCGGTTGCCTTTTTACATCCCTGCGAAATCTCCCTTTAGGTTGTTCATGTGAGATTGCATACATGTTAAACATCTTGTTCAGCAACGCCTCTTTCTCTGATGGAGTCCAAACGCTGCCATGGACAATTAGATTCGAAACTCGATCCCCGAGGTTAGCGAACCAGCCGCCAACCCCCGAAAGAGCAGCCTGGAATGGGTCCAATGCGCTACCAATAGCGTCCCCAACGGAATCAAGCCCCGAAATCAACCAGCTTTCCTCCTTTCTACGGGCTCCTAAGGCTTGAAAGATTAAAGCTGCGGCATGTTTATTACCAGTATCTTGAGCCTGGTGCGCAATCCGCTCAATCAGCTCGCTCTCCATGTAGTTCCCAATAGCTTCTGTCCCAGCCAATTGCTCACCTGCCCATTGGCCCAAGCTCTGCCCGAACATTCGGCCGAGAATCGCAGTAGAGGGGGTAGTAACGGCTTCATAATTAGAGTACTCCTTGCCTACTATTTGCCGCACCGCGTACTCTCCGAATACCGTCCCCGCCTGATTGAGTACGGCGCCGGAAACTCCTCCATTGCCAAGGCCCATAGATTGACCTACCTCCGATCCGCCAAAGAGCGTTGTTCCAGCATTGACTGCGGTTCTCAACATCAATGCAGAGCCCTCTCGCCCCTGGGCCACTTTAAAACCCTTCAGATCCCCGCTTTGGTCATATTCGAAGGAGCTTTGAACAATAGATTTGACCGCATTTGATGCCAGCTGCGTACCGATACTGGCCCCAGGTCCCGGGCCGGACATCATGGAAAATAGGGTATTGATTGCCATTTGGTCGGAAGTTCCCATTCCCATCTCTCCGGTCGTAGGATTGACGCGAATGGAGTGTCCAATTGCAGTGACTGCCGCCCCGACTACGAGTCCGACTCCGGTCCATCCCAAGGCCCCCGTAATTGCGGGACCTGCCACTTTCATTGCTTCAGCGATCGGAGAAGCAATGTTTGCACCGATGAGATTGCCGCGATCTCTCCCATGAACCCGACTACCCACTTCTACGTTCGTAGCTGCCGTTGCCAGGATAGCTACGGGGTTGAAAGTGTTCGCTAACCCGCTGATTGGGTCGATGGTGCCTCCAGCACTCTGGACATACTCAGCATTTCGCTCCGCTACCGAATTATTCCAGAAGCTAAGCTGGAGATAGAATCCTGGCGTTCCTGGCATACCGGGCCTGGAATGCGCCGCCCCCATTTGGCCCAGACCGTTGGTCATACCTTGAGCGGCAAGGGACACCATTCCCGAGCCATAATCCTCGGTTAACGCTTTTCCTGCTCCCTGTTCCAGTAGCCAGGTGTGGTGTCCATCCGGGCCCCTTCCAATCCATGTTCCGAATTTTCCGAGTTCCTCAGGATCCTTAGTTGTGCCGCGTGTCTTCGGATCTTGAGCTGTCCCCGAAACGGACTCCATCCATTTGTAGACCTTTAATTTTTCTACATGCAAGATGGCCTCAAATTGCGGCATGGAAGTTTGCTCCATGAGAGCATAGAACTGCTCCTTAGATGCATAAATCTGGCTGGTTTCCTTGAAGGATTCGGCTTCGCCCACAATGTCATAGTGACGAATCGCATCTACAACACCAATGTTCGTGGAACCCTGGCCCTTTTTTAAGAACACCTCTCCATGTTCTATGTACCCTGCGGATAGAGCGGCAGTGCGGGTTTGCTGTTCGTAAGCTTCGTTCTGCCGTTGAATGGACTTAACGAACTCGTCTATCAGATTTCGGTACTCTTCAAGGATCTGAACTTTGGCCTTGACCTGCATGTTATCTTGATGATCTTTCAGATCTTCCTGAAATCCTTTCATCAGATCATAGATGTCGCCAGCCCCGAGCTCGCGGGATTTGAGCTGCAATTCAACGTTTGTATCGAAGTTTTCTATGCTTTTGTTCGCCCCTTCCAGGTTATCCTTGTTGAGACTCTGCCTGGCCAGTTTTTCTTTTGCCTCGTTCAAAGCTCCTTCCCGATCAATCGTGGGAAGGTCCGCATTCAATGCATCGCGGCTGGTTCGTATATGCGCATTCAAATCGTCAATCGCGGTTCCCAGATCCTCATCGAGGGTCTTCTCGGCCAGACGAAGACGCATTTCTTCTTCCCAGGCAGCCTGTTCTGCATAGTGATCCGCAATTCTCTGTTCCCACTTCGCTTCTGCATCGGCTATCGCCTGCTCTTCGGCAGACTTTGTATCATTCCATTTGGTCAGGAATGCATTCTCTGCCGCAGCCCATTGATCTGTCCCACGATTCAGGATGGTCTGCATCTTGGATTCCCAGAGAGCTTCCTTGTATTGAAGTTCTTCGTATCGGGCATCCCAGGTCGCTTGCTGCAAATCCACCTGTTGCGCGAGCTGAGCTTCCTGTATTTGACCAGCATTCTCCAGATAATCCAGATACACAGCGGTGTAGCCTGCATATTCTCGCCCGGAATGGATGGACTCTTCTATGATTCCCTCGGTCAGGATGTCATCACCGGATGCCCACTCCACGAGCTCATTCATTGTAGATGAGCGTTCCGCGAGAGCAAACGTAGTCTCCGCAGATTGTCCTTCCTGGATATAACGCTGCTTGGCCTGCTCTCGGAGTTCTTTTCCATGGGCCACCATGGCTTTCAAGACTCGACCAAGATCATAGGCGGACTCTTCTTCTGCATCGTCATCTATCCCCTGGCGAGCCTGGACGGACCCGTCTCCGGTCCCCTGAGAGTCCGGTTGCGCCACCCGGGCTGTTTCCCCGCTCAAGTTATCAGCGTGTAACCCGTCGACGTTTTCTGGATTGCAGCTATATCGGATGCCCATGCTATCCACGCAACGGACTTCCGTTGCCAGGTCCGTTATGTTGAGCGCGTCCTCGGGTTCCCCGCCCTCGACATCCGAAGGCGGTCCAACCATCGAGTCAAAAATGTATTGTTTCTCAGCTTCCGTGAACTCGTAACCCTCTGCGGCTCCGAACTCTGTAATTCGATCTACCAGCTCTTCTTTTGTGGGCGCCTTGGTTAAGTAGTCCAGTTCCGCCTGGGCTTTTTCATACTCCAGTTCCGCACTACGGACTTCACCCACAGAGCTCACCTTACCTGATTCGATTGTATTCAGTCCGGTAAAAAGACTCAGTAGAGTGGCCTGCACAACCTTTGCATCCGCCATCAGGAGTTTCTGACGCGCCAACCGATACTGGGCACCCCCGGCAAGCCCCCCCGCGAGGAATCCGGTGGCGAGCGAGCTATAAAGGACAGGAATCCAGATCGCTTTCGTTATCTGGCTCTCCAGAATTGCTCGATCTCGGTTTCCGAGACTTGCCAGAAAGGAGAAGAAAACGGGAGCATAGGAAGAATACTCCATGTTGTCAGCCCCACGGGCCTGCATCCATGTTTCGATAGCGTCTTTTTGTTCGGCCTGAATTCCTGCCCAGGTCGCCACGCCAGCGCCTGACACAGCCAATTGAGACGGAGTGAAGCTGATCACCATTGGGTTTAAAGCTGCTCCGATGTAGGCCTGGTGTACGCTATCAAGAATCTGGTTGGTTCCATAGAACCAGGCCATGAACTCCCCACCAAAATCTCTGCGTCCGGTGTCCCACATGTCCGCCAGACGCCGGTATACTACGGCCCGGGCCTCCTCTTCCTCCTGGGTTTCCATGGCTCCAAACCGATCATCGAATACGCGGTCGAATTCTTCTTTTTTCTTTTGAACTGCAATCTGACGTTTCTCGATTTCCGACTGCACAATCGTAGCCGCCTTTTCGAGCCGAACCATCCGTTTCGTATGGAAAATGTAATCGGCCCGCGCATCAATAAGAGCTCCATGACGCTCATTCAAGTCACGGAGTGTCAGTAATATGAGTTCCGCCTCGTTGGAAAGATCCCAGGTATCCTCCGAGTCACCATCATCCTGTGCGGCCAGGTCCTGAAGCTCTTCCACAGTCATTCCGTCCAGCGAATCCAGGTCTTCTTGAGAGAGTTCACTGTCCTCGAAATCGTAGTGTTTTCGATCCTGAAGCTCGGTAAGACGCTCGAGCTCATCTTCATCCAGGTCCTCATCGAAAAGCTCATGTCCCTGCTTTCGCAACTCAGCAACACGATAGAAATGATCCAGATTATCCTGGATCAGGATTTCATAGCCCGCATTCTTGAACTGGCGCTCAATGGAGTTATAAGCAATCAGGGCCGCTTCGAAGGCTTCGGCGGCATCTTCGGCATGTTGCGCCCAGGGATCTTCCGAAATCGTGGATTCATCCACCGGATTGCCTTCTTCATCTACTTCCGGATCCGCCGCACCGCCACTGGTTGCATAGAGGTAGGGTGTGTTGGCATATTCCTGGACAGTCAGTCGGGTATCCAGTTCCTGCTGTGAGGCATTCGCCAACTCGAATATCTCCGACATCTGGTCCATCGTGTCGGTGTATCCCTGCATTGCTGCGAAGTATTCTTGCCGCTGAGTGTTTGCCTGCTCTTCAGCAAGCTCATAATCGGCCCGAGCCTGTTCATAGTCTTGCTCCACCGCCACCATCACCGTATTGAAGTAATCTCGAACGGCCCGATTCTGGGATTCCTGACGTCGGCCAGCCTGGGCAAATTCCTTCTTGGATTTCTCGCGTGAAGATACTGTTCCTTCGTATGCTTGCTGGGCGGTTACAACATCCTGGTCGAGCCCCGCCTTTTCGCCAACAAGGGCACTATCGCGGTTGCTCAAGTTTTCATGCAAAGAGGCTACTGCGTCACCTTCCCCGGCTGAGACTTTTTCAAGGATCTCATCATAACTGGCGTTCTCCAGGTCTTCTGGACTGCCGAACAGTGTCTCGGCAACCGCCTGTTCAAGAACGTTTTCGTCTTTCTGTTCATCAAGCCGGGTTTGCGTGGCATTCGCCTGCTCAAGAACGGTTCGAAGTACATCATGGAGACCGGAAATGCTTTCCAGGTAACTGTTTGCAAGATTCGCGTAGTACACCTCACGCATATCTTCGAGAGTGGTCACCTCCCGGCCATTGTAGGAGCTTACAGTCCGAATTACTGGAGCAGAAATCTCAGTATCGGGGTCCGCCCCGCCGTCCAGAATGTCCGATTCACTGTTTGTGTTTTCCGGATCGCTCAGTAGGGCATTTTCCCAGTCTCCGTTAAGCAAATCTTCCGAGGTACTGTATCCGGTGTCTATTTCCTCGACTTCCAGATACGCTGACCCGGTGAATTGACGAAATGACTTCAGGGGGTCCGGATCGTCCATATCTGGATCGGGATCGACGGAAATGGCTTCTCCAGCAGCAACCTGGCTCATCACATCATCCAATGCATCTGTTTCCTTGCCTTCATCGTCCACAAAGAGAGAAGGATTATAGCCTTTCAGATACTGGCGATACGCGTTCAGTTGACCGGCCCGCTCTGAGCCGATGTAGGTTCTATGATTCACATAGCGATTAAGAGTCAGGTTTTGCTGACCGTTGCTGTCGGTAAGAGGTCCCCGCAGGTCTGCGAACTCTGAAAGCCGAGTAGCCACCCGGAAGTCCCGATCGGCCTGTCGAGCGAGGATCTCCAGGTCCTTGTTACCTGTTTGCAGGTAACCTCCCATCAGCTCCAGAATGAATGCGGACCCTTCTCCGGACTCCTCCAGCCGCTCCTGCATCAAATCCGCGCCGTCAGCGCTTCCAGAGAACAGGTCCACCTGGAGGCGAGTCTGCAACTCCCGGCTTTCTTCTACGAGAGTTTTCAATTCGGAACGCTTCGCATTGTTAATCGCATAATCGCCAAGATAGGTTCTCCATAGAGATGCCCGATCCAGGATCCCCGCCTTGAACTGCGGTCCCATCTGCGAAACCAGTTCCTGGATTCCCTCGGTTACGGCTGCGCTGGAAAAAATGGCAGGCAGTGTTCCGGAAAGGGCCGCCTCATCACCGCTTTCAAATATGGCGGAGATCATTGCTCGGCCCAGAGCCTGACGATTCTCTTTGAGTAGTGCAAAGTCTGCCTCGCTCAATCTCTGAGAGAAATATCCCAGAGCCATGGAACTCATAGCCGGAATGGTTCCAGACTGAGCCAGATTCTGCATGGCCGAGTGATTCAGGGACGTGGCCACCTTATCGCTTCGTAGCTGTAGCTCTTCTGTTAGCAGCTCATCTTCTTCGAGTAAAGACTTCAGTTCCTCAAAGTCAGCTTTCTCATCCGCGCTCAGACCGTTATAGAAATCGCTGTTTGCTCCGGATGCCCGGTCCAGAAGGCTTCGTACCAGATCGCCTCTCTGATTCAGATAATATGTAAACAGGGGACTATCTTTGAAATCTGGATTCCCTTCCAGAGCTTGAGACACAGCTCCGCTAAGGGCATTCAGATCGGCCCCGTGGTCCTCCAGAAAAGCTTGATGAATCAGAAGGTCTCCTTCTGTGGGAAAGAAGTCCTCGGTAATGGCAGCACTTTCTGTTTCTACGATAGCAGTCTGTAGATCAGCTCCGCCCACACTCTGATACGCACTGTCCTGGTTGATATAAGAGCGAACGAAGCTCAGGGCCGGTTCGCTCAGGTTTTCGTAGCCGGTATCGGCCAGAATGCGATCTGCAAGGTCTGGATCATCATAGAGAGTTCCCTGCCCTCCTGTTTCCAGGAGAGCCAGGATCTCTACAAAGTTCTCTTCGCCTCCCGAATCCGACTGCGAAGAGTCTGTAAGGGCCTGGGCCATGGCCAGATAATCCGAATGATTGGCCAGTATGTCTGCGAATTCGTCTGGCAGCACATTGTCTTCATCTGGCACAGGATCGTTTAATTCCCCGTCCAGAAATCTCTGATACAGGGATCCGGGAAGAAGAGAGTTCGCCTCCAGATCCTGTCTTTGAATCTCAAAACCCAGATCTTCCAGATAGGCTGTTTCATCTGTAGAGGCGATTCTCTCTCGCAGGCTTTTTCCATTTACGGAATAGGCCGGATCATCCAGAAACTGCTGAAATAGAACTGCGAAGGATTCCTTCTGTTCGGCTATGGTGGAGCCGGTAACGGTCTTATCTGCCAGAAAGTCATTCAACCGAAGCGCAAAGATGTAGTCCTGAAAATCTGTGCTATATTCGCTTTCATCTGCCTCCAGCAGGTTGTCCGGAAAATCCGTGCCGGCCATGGCATCGGCTTCGGCCTTCATATCATTCCACTGGCGAACGGCCAGAATCTCATTCAGCAGGCCTGTTTGACGGGGCTCCATCTTTCTGGACTCGAAATAGGCACCCAGGATTTCGCTGTTAGAGATTCCAGAAAGACTGCTAAATGCATCGAAGTCAGTTAGCGCAGAAGCATTATCCAGAAATGCATGAAAGTCCCGGGCCAGAATCTGCTTTTGAAAGAATACAGGGATTCCACTGAGGTTGAGCCCCGGTCGCTCTTCTTCGGAAACGCTACCCGGTAGATCCTGACCATCCAGAAAATCCTGGTATCGCTTTTCAGCAAGTTCACTTCCGCGAACCACCAGTAGATTTACAAACTCCTCCGGATAGCTCTCTGGATTGAAGGCATCCTTGCTGGACTCGGAGTTAAAGTCTTGCAGCGCGATAATAAAGGCTTTCTCTTTTTGAGTATCAGTGAGAGAGGCAAGTTCCCCATCCCAGGCTTCGTTCTTTCCGTCTTCGCCTTTGAGATACGAAAAGAGCATCTGAGCGGTAAGGGCCGCCTGCATCATTTCATCAAGAGAGGAAGTCAGACTGGACTTCGCATCGTTCAGCTCCTGGATCAAGGCAGCCTTCAGAGCATCACCCGTGAGTTCCGGCTCATTTACCATGATTTCCATGATGATGCTTCTGGACAGGGAGCCAGAAGCGAGCTCCGGAAGCTCGGCTGTAAGCAGCTTTCGCAGGGTTTCATCGCTGTCCGGATCTACAGAAGGACTCAGGCTATTAATGACAGATATAGCATCATCGAAGTCCAGAATCTGAAACGAAGATAGATAGTAATCGGGATCTTTCTCGGCTTCAAAATCGCTGTAGGGGTTCAATTCCGACTGAAGCTGCGCTTGAAAACTGGATAGTGCGGAAGCCAGCACCTGGTCCGTGCGATAATTTCTCAGTAACTCATGGGCATCCTCGTAAAGAGAAAGCCTCTGCTGAATGGCTTCCGGTACATCGGTCGTCTCATCGCCATCCACATTTCTACGCGCTTCCTCTTCCAGAAGCTCAAAGTTCTCCTGAGAATCCAGGATTGCCAGAATTGCAGAAGGAGAAGCTCCATTCTGAAGGGCCTCCATTATCTGGTCTTCAAAATCCTTCCAGGCAGGCAGCATTTCTTGAAGATGTGCGGAGTTTTGCTTCATGCGATCCGCACGATCTTTGATCTCTTCCACAGAAGAGTCTCGCATATCGATGATTTCACGAGCCGCAGCCACCTCGATTAGATGGCCCTGAAGCATCATGATGGCTGTCTGCATCTCCTCAGACAGCAAAGGAGCGGTCTGTGGATCCTGGGCATAGTCCACCAGATTGGTCGATAGGGCCTCCAGAACAGGACCGGGAAGGCTTTCATTCAAGACGTCGGCGATATCATCTATCGACTCAATATCCGTTAACCCGAGTGAAGAGAACTCGTCGGAAATCAGGAAAGCATCACCATCCTTCCTTGCCTCTCCTCGAACATTGGGGATGAAAACACCAAGGGCCAGACCCAGAATCTCCACCACCGGAGTCTCTTCCGGTTCGGAACTGTTTCCCGACTCAAAGATCTGGCGACGCTGCTGATCCCTCTGTAGTTCCCTTAAATCCTCGGTGAAAAAGTCGCGAACTCTGGATACAAACTGCGAGCTACTTCCTTTTCCCTGCTTGAGCTCCTGAAGGTAAGCACTGAGTCGACGAATCTCTTCCTGCCTCGCTTCAACGTCCGGTCGAGCTGCATCAACAATATCCTGTAGCTCAGCGATTCTGTCCTCCAGGACAGCTATGTCCGACGAATACTTCGCTTCCAGGTTCGCTCGCTCTGTGGCATCGGCCGCCCCATCGATTTCGTCCTCCATTTCCAGAAGTTGAGAGCGCAGAATAGCCAGGCGATTCAGGGTTTCCGCATACTCGGGATGAGCCTCTTGCAGCTCTTTCTGTGCATGTTGAATAGAACGCGTGAGAGATTTCGCTTCCTCCCGCTCAAAGATCCTTTCAAAACTGGAGTCAAGCTGATCCAGGTCCCGTTGAATTAATGAGCGGATCTGTTCAAGGTCACGCCGTAAATAGGTAGCGTTACCTGCACGAACGCCCGAATACCCGAGCAATAATTCGCGTTGTTCCGTCGAAAGTGAGAAAAATGAATCCTGGAGATCCTCATTGTCGGCCGAAATTACGTTTTCCAGGGCAGTTAATAGTGCTGTTCTTTCTGTTCGAAAATCATTCACCCAATCGTCGGTGGAAGATTCCGGTTTGCTGTTCTCAAAAGCCATCCAGTAGTAGGAGCTGTCATTCAGTTGATTGGCCTGATCGATAAGTGCCTGCCAGCGCTCTGCTACCGGAGTTGGATCCTGAGCATCCGGACTCTCGGAAGCGGCCTCAATGCGATCCCGGTTATCAATAATCCAGTCCCGAACTACTTTCAGACCAAAGGTGTTCCTCTCGTCGCCGGCTCCCTCAGCTGTGGCGATACGCCCTTCAACATCCGCAAGAATAACGGAATAACTATTACCCTGATTGGATTCTAGAATTTGCTTGAGATCGAAACTAATCTGAGCGGATAGCCCCAGCATTTCTTCCTGGATCTCTTCCGCACGCTCCTCCAGTTCTGATGCATCCGGGATTTCGCTGTCATCCGGTTTCCTGTCCAGGCGATGCAGTAGCGCCATTCGCACAGACTCTTCGGTGGAGACCATCAAGGCATCCAGATCCTCCAGACTCTTTTGCAGTTTGCGTCGTTCCTGGGCCTTTCTATCTTTCTGGTATTCTCGGTCAGCCTCCTCCGTGTCTTCGTCGTCAATAATCTCCTGGATATCCTCCAGCAGGTCAAGACGAGCCTGCAACGAACTCAATGCCTGCGCAACGGCCGGACTGGGCGATACGGTAAGACTTTCTTCAATGGCAAGAACGGCTTCTGCCCGGGTCTGGACGTCTGCGTCCCCTTCAACGGCCGCCAGGGCCTCCCGGGCATCCATGGCGTTTTTGAGAGCATCAACGAGAGCCAGAGCTTCCTGCGTCTGTTGCTGGCGGTGCGTTACCCTGTTTCTCTCACCGATCGTTTCATAGTATTCTTGAGAAGACCGTTCCGGACTGGATTGGAGAGGGATATCGGCAGCATCCTCCACACTCTTCATCTGGCTCATGACCGATCCGAGCGCACTGGCAGCATTTCGAAGTTCAATCTGAATCAATTCTTCTGCGTTGCCGGATTTCTGAATCTCCAGATCAATCCTTGCCTGTTTGTAGGCTTCCCGGGATTCATTTAGGCGCTCTTCGGCCAGACGCAGGGTCTCGGTAGTGGATTCCAGATCGTCTTTCAGATCTCCCAGCGCATCGTTTCGCTGTTTCAGGTTGGGCTGCGAAAGGGCGGTTCGAATGAGCTCGCGCTCTTCTGAGTAGTTAAACTCCCCGGCCAGCTTTTCCATTTCCAGAGACAGAGCCTGGGCCGTTCCGTGGAGAGCTTTCCAGCGGTTGGCCAGAGTGGTTGCGCTGGTATTTCCGGACAGGATTTCATCTCGGAAAGATTGCAGTCGATTTCGAAACGGAATCAGCGGATGCGCCGAAGCATCCTCGCCGGTGAATTCGGACAGTAGCGCGCCGAGGTCAGAAAGCATATCATTAACATCATCTGCGTCCGGAACAGTCTCGGAATCCAGGTCGGCTACGTCGGAGATAAAGTCCGAGCTTGCCTGAAGATTTTCTCCTCTTGCAGCATATAGTTCGAAGTCCGTTTGCTCCTGAATCAGTTGTTCAAATAGCGATTCGTAGGCTGCCGGATCTGCATCCGGATCCATTCCCTGAAGCTGAAGGGCCAGATCCCCCGCCTCTCCCGCGGTTACATCGTAGGCCAGCTGAAGTAGATCGGTTTTCGTCTTACTGGCCTGGACCCTCCAGTCTGTGACCGCAGCCATTTCCAGACCGGCTCCATGCTTCTCTGCGATATCCGCATAATGCTTAACTCTACGAGCTCGCTCCAGTCTCTGAGCCTGGCGATCTCGCTCTCTACGAAGCACTTCCCATTCATATTCCGCATCGGTCATCAGATACGGATCATTGGCATTGCCCGTAATGTGCTGGCGATATAGCCCATCTTCCAGTTTTCCTAGAACGAGTTCCCGAAGGCGTAGATCTTCATTGGTGGACTTGTCGAAGAACTCGGTAGCTATGGCCTCTTTGATATCTGCCAGGGCCTCAGCACGAAGCGCCTTTGCATCCAGGTCCTGCTGGGATCCTTCTTCTACATCCTCCGGCCAGAGCTCTTCCGCTCCGCCCTTCTGTTTGATAATATCATTGATTAGCTTTGTAATCTCAATTCCGTGTTCCAGATATTCCTTGTCCAGGCCGGCCACCAGTTCTCGCATCTCTTCGATGCTATCCATGGCCTCGTAATTGAAATCCTGGCTGCCCTCCAATTCCTGCGCTCTATTTACGAACAGGCGATTGGAGCGAATATCGCTCTCAATATCTCGCACATACAGAGCATAATTCGTTCGATTATCCTCGTTCGAAAGCCAGCCGACAAGGTCGTCTCTAAACGTCCCTTCGTCGAACTCTTCCAGTTCCTCTCGTAAATCTTCAGCAAATTCCCGCTGATCATTCAGGAGCCCCGAAGACGAATCATCTGAATAGAGGGTGCCATGCAGTTCCCGCTGTGCATTGAGCAGAATCAATTCAAATTGTTCAATCGACTCCTGCATTTCAGCTGCTTCCCCTTCGTAGAACTGGTAGAGGGTAGTGTTTTCCTGGCCCTGCATCAGGACCAGAAGCTCTTCATAGTATTCTTTCGCTTCCTTCGCTTCCAGGAGGGCCGCTCCGCCTCCACGCACCATACTGGCAAGCTGTTCAGACGAACCATTCCAGCGATCCCGCTCCTGATCTATGTAATCCTGAAGATCTGCCTCGGCCTGAGCCCGGTTTTCTTCGAATTCCTGAAACTTCTCTGCGTATTTCGCGCGACCTTCTTCGATCTTGGTCTGCACGGCCTGAAGCCAGGCATCTCTCGCACTTTTCAGCTTTTCGTGTTCTTCTTTCCAGATTTCTTCGGCTTCCGCGCGAGAGGTCTTTGTGGCTTCCATCCAGACCAGACGATCCTGATACAGATCTTCTTCTGCCTCTTCAAATACCTGAAGTCCCTGGCTAATAATCTCCTCAACCTGTCTCTGATATTCCAGGGGATCCGGACTTCCTTCTTCCGAATTCAGAGCTTCTTCGCTCTGCTCCAGAAGGGCGGCGGTCTGCTCCTCTACCTGAGTTTCTGCGTCCTGAATCGCCTGATCTCCGATCTCTTCAGCCGATCCGGATTCATTTTGAACCTTGGCGCTCAGGTCATCCGCTCGTTTTAAAGCTATGTAGCGGTTTTTAGCTTTCAGAAGATAGAAATGCTCTCGCATCTCAAATTCATTACGAATCTCTGCTTCTTTCTCGGCGATCGCCTGGTCCAGTGCTTCAATCTGCGTATCATCGAGAGGTCCGATGTTATCTCGCGCCTCAGCGATACGAGCTTCCAGGTCCGTTTCAAAGGCCTCCACCAGAGATGCATTCAAGCCTTCTACCAGGCTCTCCCAGCCATCCAGATCCAGTTCCGGATTGTTCTCGAAAGTGGCTTCGGCGGTAGCGATAATATCTTGATATTCCTGTTCAGAAATCTCAAGGCCTTCTATATTCTCCTGTTTTACGCGAAAGTCTGCCTCTCGCTCCAGAATTAATTGCGAAGCTTCTGTTTCCCAGTCTATCCGAGCGGTTTCATACTCTGTATCCAGGGCATCCAGCTCCGCTTCTTCCTGGTCATCATCCAGATCTTCCTCGCGAATGCGATCCTGACGATCCTGGATTTCCTGAGCGGCATCCTCTTCCCAGTCCGCTTTTAGCGATATGAGGCCGGCCTGTACATAGCTTCGCCACTGATCCAGGTCCTGCATATTTGTGGCACGGTTTAGATAGCTTTCCAGAGCCTTCTTGTCTTCACCCTCGAAGTCTCGAAAAGGCTGCGCAACCAGAGAAGGAGGAAATACAAAAATTGTTAGAAAGTTAATAACCAGCCAGATGCAAATGGACTTCAGAAACCAGCCGGATCGCCTCAGCTTTCGTGTGGGGGGTAGCGTTTTTCCCCCTTCTCTTAAAGCGTGCGAATTCGTTCCCGCTCCCCGGGCCCCGCTTGCCCTCTCGGAGGAACCGGATCTTATTTCGGCGCCCTGCGCTACGGTTTTCTTTGAATTCTTAATCTGGTTACTAAACATGGCTGTTTCCGTCTGAATTGTCTGAGTCTGTCCTGGGCGAAGAATCCGGATCGGATTGCCCGCGAGCGAGTTTGCAAAAGAGCATGGCGAAGCCCTGTGTTGTAGAATAACGGGCTTCTTCAGTTGCGCGAATGATTGAGAAAATGCTGTGAGGCTGCGTGAACGAATAACGGTCGGCAGAAAGAATATCACTCAAAGTGCGATAGGAAGACTGAATGAAAGAATCACTGCGTAGCGAATCTTTGATCTGGGAGCTGTTAGATGAATGCGGAGAGTAGGACGGAGTGCGGAAAGAAAGTCTAATTAAGAGCGTTGAATGAGGCTGAGATACACCACCGGGCCCCGAATACCCTTGACGCATTGAATGATAGCACTTGGAAATCAACGAATTGTTGCCGGCCTTCTCCTTCCCGGATACCACAGAACCTTCATTTCCAGAGCCATAGGACAAGGCAGGAACCCCCAGCGGAGTACTCATCTCCCCCTTTCTATTCCTGCTAAAGGAAAAAAGCACCCCGCTTCCGGACGCCAGCCACGGAAACGGAGTGTCGGGTTCGTTTCCAGTTGAAAGTGGCAATTCTAGAGGCTTCGCCTCTCTCACTACCTGCCTGACGGCTACCAGCCAGTGCGACAGTTCGTCTTCTTCAGCCATCTCCATGGCCAAGGAAGAGAAACCATTCTGGAGGGTCCTCAGCTGGATCTCCCTTCCGCTGCGGGAGATAGTTGCAGCGGAAATCGATTCCTGATCTTCAGAAAAAAGTATACGATCTGTGGCTAGCTTCTCGCTCCACACATTTGCATCCGCAAACAGCGAATTTACTGCCAGAAGCTGAAAAAAAAGAATGCTAATGCTTCTTAACCACATAGATACATATCTTTCCACAAAGATAGATGGTGTACCTGTCTATTGGATTGATAGGGGTCAAGAGTTTTTCTACATTTTGGGTTCTCAGGCAAAGAGAAAGCGATGACAGAAGGCAGAAATCAAAGAAGACTTTGCAAACCTGGCTCTCCTAGGGGGAAAGCAAATCGAAAATGGAATCACTGATTCGCCGGGTACATTCAAATACAACTCGATCAGTCACATGGTGCAGGTCATGCCCATAAACACGAGTTTCCGCGATCGGTTGGCCATCCCTGAGGTCAATCAGCTGCACTCCTAGAGCCAGCTGCCACCTATCCTCCGCCAGGTCCGGCGTTCTCTGGACATCGAGATACCCCTGAAGCCAGATTCGTCCGGGACTTCGGGACGAAATCCTCAATAGCTCATCCACGGTAAGCTCTCGTCCCGCGTCTAAGCCGGCCCGATTCAGTATGGCAAGGGATTCTTCAGCTGTGATTACACTGAAACCGCGCTCTCGCAGAGAAAGCTCCAGCGAATTGCGCAAGCCCGATAGATCCACTCGATGTTGAACGCCACCCTTTAAATGAAACCCGCCGACGAGCAGAGGAACACTGACCCCTGGAGGAGTCTTCTCGGTCAAACGCACACTGACAGACTCGTAGGTCAGACATGAGAGCAGGAAGAAAAGCGGAATGAGGACAACCTGCGTTCGGATGAATAGTCGAATAGAATACATCATTTGCAGCACCTTACACCTACATCGAGCTCCCTGAGACCTGGCGACGAGTAGACTGTTGTATAGCAGGAAACCCCAGGATCGTCTGCGTAGGACCCCCCGGCGACCACCGGTCGATCAACCCTTTCATCAAATACCCATTCTCCAGCATTTCCAACCATATCATATATTCGGGTTCCACTCTTGCACTTTACTCTGTAACCCGTGGGCTCAATGCCCTTTCCCTTAACGTTGCAATAAGATCGCTCTTCCGCTGAGCCATACCCAAACTTGTGCCCGCTTCGGCCCAGACATGCCAGCTTCCATTCCTGCAAGCGGCAAATCCGCAACCCCCGGGCTTCACAGATCTCCTTTGCTTCTGCATAGTTGATGCCCGTTACCGGGACGAGTCCTTGCCTGACCAGAAACTCTTTGGTGCTAATCTGAGAAACTTCGAATCGTTCAATCCAAAAGGTCTCACCTGCCTTGGAGAATGCAGCGAGGGAGCTATCAGCTTCAGAAGTCTCCTCATTGCTGTTTTGCTGCCTGGTAGTCTCGACAGTCCCCGCCCGACAGGTCAGGAGGAATCCAGACAACAGAAAGCCGTAGATCATGAACCGAATCATTATACACATGATTCTCGGAGGACTCAGGGCAATCATTGAGCCGTAGGGCGTAAGGCCTCCTGTTTCTGCACCTCAAACTGAAGAACGCTTGCAGATTGTGAATCTTTTTCGCACGAAGTCAGCACACAGGAATTCTCATATTGGAGAAACCGACCGTCTTCCGTCCGCATCGTTATGGCGGCCCACTGATTCTGGCTACAAAGCCCATCTCTTGGACCATTTTTCGTTACGACCCGGCAGCCAACAAGGTGTCTATCCGATTGAGTTGCTGACTCCTGAAACTCAACCCTGAGCACAGATTGAAAAGGAATTAGCTCCCGCGAAGACTCCCCTTTCGCATCCCCCTCTGACCTGGACCAGAATTCCAGGTATTCTCCAGGCGGCACCAACTCACCTCTCAGCTCTTTCCCAGGAAGTGAAAAAGTGATTCGGTACAAAGATAGAGTTACCGGATCTTTTGAGGATTCTTGCGAATCAGTTCTGGTTCGCGGACCAGAATCCCTCTCAAGTGAGCGAATACCAAGCTCTCTCTCCATTTGCTCAAGGATTTCCCGCTCTTCCATCGGGTCTGATACAAATAGCTCATCCGAATCCACAGCTTCCTCAGCTCCTGCTTCGCCGCGATGAGCAGGGATGGCAAAAAATACGAAGGCAACAAGGAGCACAGTGATTATGTCACTAACGCTGAACTTTATAATATTGATGTTACTCATTTCCCATTTTCGTATTCCCTTAGGCCAAAAAGAAACCTCATACCCTGCTTTTTTCATACTATTCCTCATAACGTGCAAATTTTCTTAACCATGCCTGTTACAAAGCCATATGTTAATTGACATGGAATATCGTCTACCAATCTGTTACAGAAATATTAAAAAAAGAGTACCATAGTGTGCGATCCCTCCATTTCGTCGGCCGATAGAGGGAAACAATCCACCGGTGGGACATAAATCAAGCACCTGAAAGAGATCTTTATTTAAGAGGCCAAACTTTGCAGACTAACAGCAATAACAAAAATCTAAGGAGCATTATTTCCGTTTCCTCCATTTCGCTCATCCTGCTATCTCTGGCAAACATCGTTGCGTGTTCCGGAGAGATTTCCCAGGAAGATCGCGATCAGTATGGAAAAGCCCTGGTATTGTACAATAACCGTAACTTCAAAGAGTCCGAGCAGATAGCATCCGACCTGCTAGATGATTATGAAGATTGGTCAGCTCCGCGACTACTCCGGGCAAAAATATACTTTTTTACTCGAAGGTTCGCAGCAGCGGAGAAGGATCTTCGTGAAGTCATTGCTCGGGACGTTCACCACCCCTACGCGAATCTATGGCTGGCCAAAGTCGTCGCAACGGATGAAACGCGCACGAAAGAGGCTACAGAACTCTTGAAAGAGCTTACGGAGCGCAATCCAGACGACGTTGTAGCGCATTATTATCTGGCTCGTTGCTATGAAAAGTCCGGAGAATACAGTCAGGCCATCGTGCACTATCAGCATGCGGTGGGAGCTGAGTATCATCTAAGTAAGGCCCATCTTCACCTTGGCACTCTGCTCAAGGCGCACGAACTGGACGGACGAGCCCAGAAGCATTTCAGGAAAGTGGAACTCCTGAACATAAACAAAGAGGATGCGAGAAAAGCACGCAACCTCATAGCGGTGGAGGCGTCACCGGATGATGAGTAGCTACCAGAAAACAACGCTGCTATTCACCGCGGCCCCATTCATTGCTCTGGTAGCAATTCTCCCCTCGGCCCTGTTCGGCGAAACGAACGGGAGTCAGTCCGAGAATCTGCTGGATCTCGCTGGCGTCGAGCAGCTGGCGGCTGAGCACAGCCTGGAAATCAGAAATGCCCGTCTGGATCGAGCTATAGCCAAGGAACGGGAAGAAGCACGATTTCGTGAATACTTTCCTTCCCTCTCGGTCTCTTATAGGCAAAATCGAACCGTAGCGCAGAGGGATTTTGACAACGGGTTGTATTCAGTGCAAGTGAGCGCCAGTCAGCCCATTTATGATGGTGGTCGCTCATCCCTCCGGTACGAAATGTCAAAAATTGACCAGAAACTGGCCCGAGACCGATCCGAGTTGGTTCGCGATCAGATAAGATACCAGGCCAGAGAGGCCTACATCGGCCTTCAGCAGGCAATTGCTTCCCTATCAATCGCCCGAGCATCCGTGACACGCAGTGAGCAATTGATTAAGAGAGCCAGCCTTGAATTTGAAAGGGGAATGATAACGGAGCTGGATTTCCTTGAGATTCAAAACCAGCACGACCGGAACCTGCTCGAAGTCAACTCCCAGAAACGGCAGCTCTCTGTGGCTGCGGAAACCCTATACCTTACCACGGGCATTCCACCGACCTCTTTTCGAGGAATACTGCTCCTGGACCTGGAGCATACGAAGTTTTTGGAATTAACCATGTCCGCGGAGGACCTGGCTTCCCTCGCCCTTGACAATCATCCGGAAGTAGTCCGGGCAAGACTCAGCCTCTATCGCGCCCGAAAGGAGTATCTTATTACCAAGCAATACTATCTTCCAACTGTTTCCCTGACGGCCCGGTATGGAAAAACCGGTGAGACCTGGCCACCAACAACTTCCGAATGGGGCTTCGGGATCAATTTCACTTTCCGTGGGTTTGATAGTACAATGTCCAATGACGTTGGATTGAATCGCTCAAGGGGCGGTACCAGCGAAGGGGTAACGTCCGGAGGCCAGCTGGACCTGCTCAACGATATGGAGCGCGAATCAGCCCACCTTACAAACACTAAAGAACTACTACAAGCACAGAGAACCCTGGAGGACTTAAGGAAAACTCTACCGTTGAGAGCGCGCAATCTCAAAAGGGAGTATTCCGAAAGGATTCGCGGTCTTGAACTTGCCAGGCGCGCTGCGGAAATCAGCAAGAAGCGCTTTTACATCGATTTCCTGAAGTATCAGCGCGGAGAGCTGGCTCTCGAAGAATATCAGGAAGAGGAACTGAGATTCAAGCAAAGCATGCAGGCCCTCGCAGAACAACAATCCGGCCTCGTCCTCTTTATCGCCAACATGGAACTCGAACTGGGCTTGAACGTGGATCGCCTGAAGCTAGTGGAATTGAAATACCTCACCGCTCAGCAAAGTGCACGACTTTTTGAGCAGAATCTGGAGATGTAAAGTGCCTAAGCGAAGTCCAACAAGCCTAATGTTCCTTTCTATCTTCGGGTCATTAATCCTTTTCGCCTCCTGTGAGAGTCAAACCTCTGACAATGCAGCACTTGTCCCAGAGGTAGACACCGTCCGAATCAAAGCAAAGCTTCTGGAAAGAACTGTCGAAAAAGGGGCAACCGTATCGTATCTGGAAAAGGCAGCCGTGTCTGCACCCATGGAGGGAACCCTTGAGGCCATTTATGTCCATGAGGGGCACCGGGTGGAGGCCGGAGAGCCAATGGCCCAGCTTCAGACTCTTGAACTAGAATTGGCTTTGAAGCGAGCGAGGGCAAATGAAGCAAGCGCTAAGTCCCAGTGGAAGCTGTCGCAGACACAATTTCAAGAAGCGCAACGAGAGTCTGAACGGTACATCGATTCACTCGACTCGGCCCGTGCGAATGTAGTGGAAGCGAGAACACAGTTTATTAACGCGAAGACAAACCTGGAAAACCAGAAGCAGATTTTTCTGCTCGGCGGCTTGTCCGAAACTGAAATGAAGCAGGTATACGCTCAGTATGTCTCATCAATGACTCGGTACTACCAGGCAAAAAAGAGTTTAAAAAACCAAACCATTGGGCACAGAAAACAGGATCTCGAAAAGGCCGGATACAACGTACCGAAAGAGGCTCCAAATCAGAAGAAAGCCTTAATGGAACTGAATACTAGAACGGATGCTCGGCGTTCCGAAGCTGCACAATCAGCGTATCAGAGTGCCGTAATTCAGAGAGAAGCCGCGGAGCAAATGCTCGCCGAGGCGACAATCCGAGCGCCTCTGACAGGCGTTGTCGCAACCAGAGGGAAGGAGCCGGGAGAAGAGGTAAAGCCCGGGGAAGCGTTTCTAACGGTAGTGCGCACAGATGAAGTGCTGATAAGTACTTCAGTGCCGGAGAGTGAGATGCCGCACGTTACGATCGAGCAAATCGCCACGGTAAAAGCAGACGTGTACCCTGGCGTAGAATTTGAAGGGACTGTGCATAGGATTTCTCCTGTCATCGACCCGAAAACGAGGACCTTTCAGGTCAGTGTGCTGGTAAAGAACGATGAAGAACACCCCCTGGCTCCCGGAATGTTCGCCCGGGTCAGCATCAAAACCCAATCAATAGACCGCGGGATCGCCATTCCAATGGGCGCATTGGTCGCTGCGGAGTCTGAAGAGCAACAATGGCGTCCCGGACAATCCGCGCGGGTGTTTGTCATTCGTAATGGCCATGCCTTTGAGCATGAGGTTAAACTGGGCGAAACTTTTGGCGATGAAATTCATGTTACAGCGGGGCTCGAAGAAGGTGACCAAGTTGTGACCTCCGACCCATCCCTTCTGAAAGACAGTATGATGGTGCAAGTTAACTCTGAGTCACCTGAATCCAAAACGCGCAAAGAGGAAGACCAGTAATGAAGTGGATCGGTGTAAGAAGCTTTTCCCGTTCATTGATTGTGGGAATCATAGCACTGGCTTCAGTCGGTGCCTGTGAAAAGGCAGCCGATATTCCCGGAATCTTGCTATCGGACCCGGCCGGAGCCCGGCCGAAGGTAATAAACTCCAGCCCGCTCCCGGGTCAGAATGCAGTGGAGCTCAATGTTCCGATCTTCGTCGAATTCGATCGAAAGATGGACGAAGAGTCCGTGGAGGATTCTTTCTCATTTACTGGCAGCAGCCCCGCACCGGGTGACTTTCAATGGGTTGGAAATCGGGTCTACTTCGTCACCGAAAGCAATCTCACTCCTGGCTCAAACTACGAACTCACTTTGAGAGGAACCGCCACGGATGGAGACGGTGCAAGACTAGAGATTCCATACTATCTCTCATTCTTCGCCGGCACCCGAATTGATGCGCCGGAGCTCCAGACTATGACCCCGGCCCCCAATGCACAGAATGCTCCGCCGGACACGACTATCGAGCTGGTTTTTTCTCGCGCCATGGATCGAACGAGTGCGGAGGAAGCTTTTCGCATAGCCCCTTCGATCGACGGAAGCATAACGTGGGAAGACGGTGATACCCGCATGGTATTTCTTCCCTACTCCCCGCTTGGAGTTGGCCAATCCTATAGCGTCACAGTGACCACCCAGGGAACTGATTCGGAGGGCATTCGCCTCGCCAATCAGTTTTCGGCAACGTTTCAAGTTGGAGATGATTTCCAGCCACCATCGGTCGTTAGCCTGTTTGAATCTGGCAATCCCACGGCCCTGGTGATGGACCAGACCGGTATTTCAAAGGATTCCTCATTCCGAATAACCTTTGATGAGTCCATGCACTATTCCAATACTCGTAATGCCACTTCTCTGAGGGAAAGAGATTCCGGAGCTGCAATCAATGGGACTTATTCCTGGAACGGGGATTTTACTGAGCTAACGTTTACCCCTTCAGAACCTCTGGATCCGGAAACGGAATACAGGTTTCGGGTTGGAACGGGCGCCACTGATGAGGCAGGCAATGCTCTTCAGAATGTGTATTCTGTTGATTTCCTCGTGGATAACTCAGCAGGAACACTCAACTCAGAATATCTACAGTTAGTTGAAGTTCGCAAGGTCTACCCTTTGAGTGCAGATATATTGAGCGTGGACCCGGTTGACATTTCGCCAGTTACCGTGCCCGGGCCATATACCGGTAGTAGCTGGACTGCAATTATCGAATTTGAGTTTAGCCACGATTTGAAGGAAGCATCGGTTCTACCAGAGAACCTGACAATTGCGAAAGTGGCCGGTCCGTATCCCAGCTCAGTATTTCTAAAAACCATCCAGTTTGTGGGTTCGGGTTCCCTCAGTAGTAACGTCATTCGGCTGGAGATTGCAGGTCTGCACCCCAATCTCTATAGATTAAGATTGTATGGATCTAGAACCGGAATTGAATCCGAGACAGCTCCCGGCGAGAGCTCTACGTGGATGCCAGAGAACTCGGTCATTTACTTCCAACCGGAGGTCGACTGATGCAGTTGAGTCACCAGGCAGACTCTTTAAAGAGCTCTGATCGAAGCGCCGATCGCGTTGCATTTTCAGTTGCCCTCTCCAGGTTTCTAATTGTCGCCACACTTACTCTTGCAGCTGGTCTAACCTCATCCTGCAAAGAGGAGGACCTGACCGACATACTCCTTCCTGGTATATCCAGCCCACCTGTAATTCTCGCTGCTTATCCGCCCGATGGAACTCAGGGGTTGGATCGAACCCAGGGGTTCTGGGTCGTATTTGACCAACCGATGGATGAACGCCAAACGGAACGGGCCTTCACTCTGACAGGCCCCTCTGGGCGCATCCAGGGAGCGTATAGCTGGCAAAATGGAACCAGAATGGAGTTTACGCCATCCAGGCAACTCGATGATGCAGGTCAGTATTTCGTTCGAGTGGCCGCATCAGCGGAATCTATTGCAGGCATTGACCTAGAGTCCGAGTATCGGGCTACGTTTTCTCTCTCGGCGGATACTGAAGGTCCATCGATAGTGAGCTCCAATCCTGCGGACGGGGAACAGGGCGTTGCAGTGGATTCGGATATCGAAATCACCTTCTCTGAAGCAGTCGATTTCGCAAGTCTTCAGAATGGTATCAACTTGTCGCCTTCCGTGTCCTTCGTAATTGCAATGAGCCCTGACGGCAGAACAGTTACTATTCAACCAAGTTCCAACCTTGTGGTCGGAATTCGATATACTCTGTCCCTTACCGAGGACATTGAGGATCTGGATGGTAATCCCCTCGCGAATCCGGACGTGATCTCCTTCTTTACAGGCACGGATTTCGAACCTCCTGAAATCTTATCGGTGACGGTGGCTGGTCAAACGCTAAGCCCCGGGACGACTACGACCGGAATAGATAAGAATGGGCCCATCGTTGTTCAATTCAGTGAGCCGATGTCAGGAATGCTAACCGAAGGTGGAGTGCGGCTATCTCCATCCGCGGATCTAGACATTTCCTGGAACCCGGCTGGCGATACTCTTACCCTCGATCCAATAGCTTTAGACTCGGAGGAATCTTATGAAATTTCGATTTCTGATTCTGCTGAGGATCTAGCCGGAAACAAGCTCAGCAATCCGGGGGATTATCCGTTCTTCACGAATGCCGCAAACTCAACACACCCGGTCGTATTATCTGTGCAACAGGACAGAGTAACCCTGCCAAACGGTACGGACGGATCTGAACCGGCTGAGAACTATTTTCCGGTTCTCGTGGACTACGGAATAGTGGACATCTCGCACACCGCCGATATGGACCCATCTGCCGGTACTCCGGAGGAGGCTCTCGTGTTTCGAGTGCTGTTCGATAAGGACATGCGGTTGACGAGTCTGTATGAATCGCTGAGTTTCGTGCCTGTCATAGATACAGGTGGATCCAGCATCTCGGTCCATAGCATCGTCTTCGGAAGCAGCCAGAGCGAGGTAATTATCTTCGCTTCGTGGACACCTGCGAGTTCCACGAGTTCACCGGTTTATGCATTGCAGTTCTCGACCGAAGCAAGCGATACCGATGGAAATACGCTGGAAGAGCAGTTCCGTAGATATCTATCCTTCTAATGCTTCGCTTCTTTCTGTCCAGACCCATAGCGAGCCTGATGGTAACCGGTTTCCTGTTACTGGTAGGACTACTGGGTCTCAGCCGGCTCCGGGTTTCCCTTTTCCCTGACCTTGAGGTTCCGCGGATATATTTACTCACACGCTTTCCGGGAATGGCACCGGCCCAGGTCGAACAAATGGTTACGATACCGCTCGAAGAGACCATCGGTAGCGTAACCGGTCTGGAAACCATGGAGTCACGGAGTGAGCGAGGGCTTTCAGTTATAGAGACAACGTTCAATTGGGACACAGACCGTGACCTAGCCATGATAGAACTCAGGCAAAAGCTGGATCAAATCTATACTGCAATGCCTGAATCCGCATCCCGGACAATCATGGTCCCCTACGATCCTTCCAAAGAGCCTATCGTATTACTGCACGTGGTTGATAAAGGCCTCGGTAAGCGACTACGGTTCTTCTTGGACACAGTGTTACGCCCAGACCTGGAGCAAATCGACGGCGTAGCAGCGTTGGAGATTAACGGAGGCTTTGAACGTCAGATAACGGTCAACCTCGATCGCCCGCGACTCTACGGCTACGGTCTCGATATTCAAGCGGTAGTAGAGGCCATAAGAGGCAATAACATATCTGAGCCAGTGGGCATGGTTCGATCGGGGCACTTTGAAAAGACCGTGCGAATCGACGCGAGGGCTCATACCCTCACCGATCTAGAGAAGATCGCGATCGGAAAGGGAGAAAATGGGGCCACAGTTCTATTATCGGAAGTTGCCGAGATCGAAGACAGCTATGCAGACCGATACGGGGAAACCCTGATTAACGGAGAACCGGGAATAGTACTTGGACTACGGAAGGAACCGGGCGCGAACACTCTGGACACGTCGGCAGCGATTCTCGAAGAAATTGCGAAAATCAACAAGAAGCACGGCCAGCATGTCGCATTGAATGTGATCGAGGATCAATCAAGTTTTGTTCGTGAGTCCATTGATTCCGTTCAAAGTGCGGCGATACTGGGGGCCATCATCGCATTTCTTTTGCTTCTCGTGTTTCTCTCCAGCTTCAGGACTGCGGGAATCGTAGCAGCGACCATGCCTGTCGCAATCCTAATCTCGTTCGGTGTCCTCTATTTGTTGGACATATCGCTCAATGTTATGAGTCTTAGCGGATTGGCCCTGGGCATTGGGATGCTGATAGATGGTTCCATCATGGTCAGCGAGTCCATTGATCGTCTCATTTCTTCAGAGGGGCACGGGAGCGACTCGTTGAGCGAGTCTTCGTCATCCCCGGCCTATATCGACAAAGTGCTGATTGGCACCAGGAGAGTAATCGGGTCGCTTTTCGCTTCGACCCTCACCACGGTCGTAGTGTTCTTTCCGATCATTTTTGTTTCCGGCATTGCAGCGGCTCTGTTCCGGGATCTTGCGATCTCCGTAGTTACATCCCTGCTCGCAGGCCTGTTCTGTTCGGCAATATTGATCCCGGTGCTAACGCTGCTCAGTCTTCGCAAAGACTGCGCAAAAGCAACGAATACGAAGAAAAGCCCGCTCAGGCCTATTTCTGACGCTCTTCAGAGAGTCGGGGAGCATTTCCAGAAGTTCCTTGTTCAAGCCGAAACCAGGTATGCCAGTAGCATGCAATGGGCGCTAAATCATCCCCGTCACATCGGCTCCTTTGTCACTTTCAGCGCAGTCCTCGGTATTGCTTCTCTCTTTTTTCTACCACGCGGAATAATGCCGGATTCTGGAGCAGACGCCGTCAACGCCGAGGTGACGTTGCCCGAAGGAACTTCATTCAAGGACACCGCGAGGTTTGCCGCGACCATTGATCGGGCGGTTCGCCAGGCCGGAATCGCGAACAAGAGCATCGTAAGCATAGGGTATGAAAATGATGACCCGTCCGAGCAGGTTCTTGGGAAGAAACCTCAGAATTCAGCATCCTTTACCTTCTTTCTGGCTCCCGGGATCAGCTCCTCGGATGCGCTTAGAACGGTAAAGGATCTCCTCCCGGCGGAGCATCCTGTTCCAATTGAAGCCGTTCGCCGTCCCGGTCCCATTCAGCGCATCATTGGGGAAGGACAAAACGAGTATGAAATTGAATTGCAGGGTTTTTCAGACAATGCCGGAGCTATTACTTTGAGAAAAATGGCGGAGGTCCTACCCGGTATTACTGGTGTGCTCTCTGTCAGAAAGAGCAACCTCCACAGGGAACCCCTGATTGATGTAACCTTCGACCGGGAACTGGTGGCCCAAAGCGGAGTCTCCCCTGCCCAGCTCGCTTCTCATTTGCGGAGCTCCATCGATGGAATGTCTGCTTCCGTCTTTCGCGAAGGGGACCGGAGTATTGATGTAAAAGTCCGTCTCCAGGAGGCGTTTCGAAAAAACCCGGGGGATCTCACAGAGATCAAGATGTCCACCCAGGATGGCCAGCAAGTTAATCTTGACGGACTAATTCGCACCAAGAGTGAACAGGATGACCCTGCCCTTCTTCGTTCCAACCAGCGGCGAGTTCATCGTCTCCGATTTCGAACCTCCGAGGTTTCACTGGATGAGACCCTGGGCAAAGTCTCTGAACAATTGCAAAGTCTGATGCCGACCAAACAGGGGGCGAATCCGTCCGGGTCAACGGACGGCACTTTTTCAGTCCAGCCAGTTAACGCCAAAACTGTGGATTCGCTTAAGAGTCTGATCTTCGCCTTTGCCTTCTCTTGCGTCCTTATCTACCAGCTACTTGCCGGGCAATTTGAATCATTGCTACATCCCCTGGCCCTCTTGCTGTCAATCCCGAGCCTCCTGTTTGGGGCGGGCCTCGCTCTTTTCGTTGGGCAGGCGGGACTGAGCATTAGCTCTGGCATCGGGATAATCATGCTTAGCGGAATCGTGATCAATGCCTCCATTGCACTCTTTGAAGGAATTCAAATACGAAGATCTGAGCGGGATGTTGCAGACAGGCTTGGTTTGATCGATTGCATTATTGAAGCCGGACGAAGCCGGATACGCCCGATTCTTCTGACCACATTCACTACAATCGGCGGGATCCTCCCGCTGGCCATTGGAATTGGAAGCGGCTCGGAGAATCAACAGCCTATGGGAATCGCCATGGTTGGCGGTCTTCTCGTGGGAACGGCTGTAGCACTCGTGGCTTTCCCATGCTTTTATTATTTGATCGAAAGGCGCAAATTCCGATGACCGGTGGCCGGAAGCATCAAGGGTATTCCGATCCGGTAAATCCGGGAGAGACCGGTAGTCCAGCAGTTTCGCACACGCCCCCTGAATCTGGACAGAAGGGCCTCTTTCGTCGGATCCTGAACCGGCCTATGGCCGTCTTTATGGTGGCAGCTGTGGTTGTTCAGCTGGGGATTGTGGCGCTGGTACAGCTTCCGATTTCGCTGCTCCCGACGGCCGGGACCTCCGGAATTACGGTCATTACCCGCTATCCGGGCACAGATCCGGAAACAGTAGAAAGATTATTGACGATTCCGCTGGAGAGAGCCCTTAGCGATCTCGCAGGATTGAAGCACTTGATGTCAGAGTCAAGAGAAGGCGAATCGAGAATTCATGCAATATTCGAGGCTGATGAGCCGATTCAAATCAGAATCAATCAAGCAAGCGAACTGATCCAACCGGTGGCCGGCATGTTTCCGAGAGAGGTGAACCGGCCATACATTGTCGAGTATAGCTCCAATGATCAACCGATCTTCGCGTTTTCCTTGAGTAGCTCTCGACGCGACCTGAATTCGCTGAGAGCCTTTGCGGATGAATACTTGAAGGCACAATTCACACGAATCAACGGAGTGACAGAGGTTCTGGTGACTGGGGGCAATCCAAGAGAAGTCCAGATAGTAATCAACCCTCAACTGCTTTCAAATAGCTCACTCGATCCGGGATCCCTTGCCCGAGCAATCTCACCGGCAAACAGCGTCACCAACGCAGGGACCTTACAGAATCGTCAAGTGCGATCCATCAATCTGGATTCTGCTATCGACTCATTGGCAGAATTGAAGGAACTTCCAGATTACATCGGGGCCACTCCCGTATCGCATTGGGCTAAAGTGCAGGATGCCTATCGGGAACCAGAAAGCATATCGAGAACTGATGGAGAAAGGCGAGTTACCATTTATCTGAAAAAAGCCTCTTCCGCCAGCATTCTTGCCATCGCTCAGGCGGCGAAGAGCACTCTTAGCGATTTGAAACTCCCTCCTGATGTAGAATACACAGTAACATTGGACCAGGGAGAAACCGTGTCCGATAGCCTTCATTCGCTCATTAACGCCTGTCTTCAGGGTACGGCCATATCGATTCTCGTGATGTTCTTTTTCTTACGAAATGGCCGGCTGACACTATTCACAGCATTGAGCATCCCCTTTTCAGTAATCGGAGTGTTCTTTTTTCTGATGTGGGCCGACGTTGGAATCCATGCTATGACTTTGAGTGCACTGGCCTTGAGCGCCGGAATTCTCATTGATAATGCTATCGTAGTGTCTGAGAGGACCTACAGACTCTACGAAGCAGGGCAAGCGAACCTCGAGACTCGGGCAGGAGTGGTTCAGCAATCTACGGTCGAGCTGGTTGCCGGAACTGCGACAACATTGATTACATTCATTCCGATTGCCTTCCTTTCGGGACCGACCAAAGACCGATATCTCGATTTTGTTATCACAATAAGTGCAGCATTGATCCTATCCCTGTTTTTCGCCCTGTTTGTATTGCCAAACACCTTGCGCTACACATGGCTGATTGAGAAGCCCGGGGGACTTTCCTCCAGGATTCACGAGTTTATCGAAGAGGCCAGGAACCGATTTCTCTCGCTACGCCCATGGTCTGGTTCCTCTCACAAAAGTGTCGGGTCGCAAAGGAGTATCTTTGACCGGGGTTTCGACTTCTGTATTCAACGCTGGCGCCCCGTTGTAATTCTGAATGGAGCCGTAATACTGGCTCTACCCCTGCTGTTCTGGTGGGCCCCCGCAGTATCTGGCACTACCAATCTAGACAAATCCCTGCATGCACGTGTAAGCTTACCGACAGGGATCCACCTGGAACGAACTGCTGCAATATTCGACCGCCTGGAAGCTATTGCGAAGGATAATCCGTTCGCTCAGAAGGTTGATGCGAAGATTGAGAAGAATCAGGGTGACCTGTATATTACTCTTGTAGATGAAGCGAGCGAAGGTAATGGCCGTCAGAAAGCCCGCGAAAGCCTGGATCAGGACCTCTCTGTAGTCCGGCCTGCATTCGTCCATTTTGATGAAGGGGGATCCGAAGAGAAGACCTATTCCCTAAGGTTGAGCTTTCTGGGCAGCGAATACTCAGATATTAAGCCGATTATCGATGGGTTCTCCAAACAAGTGAAAGGAGTTCCCGGAGTCACCCGGGTCATCTATCATTTTCGCGAACCAAGAGTATACCTGGACTTCAAGCCGGACCCAAATGTCTGGCCGAGAGGAGGCCCACGGCCGGCAGAGCTAGCCCAGGCCATGCGGTACTATATGACGGGCGCAGTCATATCAAAGCTTCATTGGACTTCTCGTGAGTTGGACCTGAGATTAAAGGGAGACTGGGACCCTTCGATGGGCGAAGAAGCCCTCCTTTCTTTCCCCGTTGCTTATCAGGAGGGCTCCGCAGAACTCGCTTCCCTGGGGCACTTTGAAGAGACGGAGGGAGAACCCACCATCTGGCGAGACAACAAGCGCAGAGCTCTATCAATTTCCGTAGAAATGACTACCCCTGCCCATGAAAAGGTCATCGATGCCCTGCACCACTATTTTCAATCAAGCGTAGACAATCCCGACCTCACCTTCTCGGTTAGTCGTGAGTATGAGGAAGGTCAGGGTCAAATCCGTGAATTGATTCTGGCCGTCGTCATAGCCCTTGTCCTCATATATTTCGTGTTGGGTGCCCTCCTGGAAAGCCTGATGAGACCGCTCATCGTTATGCTGACAATTCCTGTGCCAATGGCAGCAGGGCTCGGGGCCCAGTTGATCGCGGACGGAACTCTATCGCAAGTCGCATTGTTCGCTTTGATGATGCTAGGTGGCCTCACGGCTAATGGTGCCATCATCATGGTATCTACGATAGCCCAGGAGTTGCAGGAGAGAGAGTCAGAGGGCCGACCGGTTCCCGATGCAACCGGATTAATCAGCCAGATCTATGAATCAGCTTCATCACGGGTTCGGCCGATCTTGATCACTTGCACCACCACAATACTGGGAATGGTGCCATTGCTCTTCGCATCGGGGTCCGGATCCGCTCTCTGGCAGCCGGTTGCCCTCATAACGATTGTAGGAACTTTGGTTTCCATTCCGACTGTTCTCTTACTAACACCAATGGTGTTTTACATAACTAGCTTTCGAAAAATGAATCAATTCTAACTAAACTGCGGTTCCGAGAACTGTATGGAATCGGGGCCCAATAGCTTGAGGAGTAGAAAATGCCAGCAAAGAAGAAAGCCGCCAAATCCACGGCGAAAAAGAAGGGAGTCAGGTCTTCCTCGCGGTCACAGGAATTCATCGCAGAGGAGGAGAACTACTCTGAAACGGAAGAGGAACAGGAGTTAGATCCAAGGGACCCATTTGGGCCGTACATTGCCCCCGTTCCGAAGAGAACTAATACCTTCTTCGAAGAGTTTCGGGTCTGGATGCATTCAGCAAAGGGTTGGCTCTATGGGCTTCTGTTAATCGCGATTGCCGGACCCCTGTTTTATATGCTCGGGACACTGCGTTCTCCGAGCCATGAGGAGCTGTTAGAGTATTACTTCACAAGCAGAAATTCCGGAGGCGCAGGCGAATCGTCTGCCTATACGGTCGGACAATTTCAACGAAGCCAGGCAGATCTTATCCATGTAGCCAATACGATCCGAATGTTCACGTTTGGTGAAGGAGCGACCGCACTACGATCCGATAGCGAAGAGTATGCGAATTTCGTAGAAAGTCAATATGAGATTGACCTATTGGCCAATGCAGCATTGCAGCAAGGGCTGCTGGATAATCCGGATTTTCGGACCTACCTGGAAAACTCTATGAGGGAATCTGTAGCCCGGGGGTACGTGTTGTATCGGCTCAAAGACCGCCTACCCGCTCGGACAGAGATCCTGAAGGGCGCTAGCCCTGAGAAATTGGCTCAATTCAGAAAGGAAATAAAGAGCGAAATAAGCGAGGAACAATGGAAGAGGCTTTCAGATGAGGATATCCGCCGAGGTTACCAGCAAGCCCAGATGCAGAGGATCCAGGAAACAATAATGCTTCAACGGCGACTTCTGGTTCAAGAAGCGAAACAAAGCGACCGCACCCTGAAGGACTGATTTGAGGGGATTCAACACGGATAATCATAACGTTGGGGCGGAATAGCCTCCGAGAGTACTCACATGAGTTCCGTGTTTGGATTGAGCTCTGTTTCGAGTTGGATAGGAGCCCGTTTCCTGCGCTGGGCTCCAGGGACCCTGATCTCGTCAAGGGCCAGATTCTTTGCCGTTTCTTTGGCATCAAGGGCAGCTCTAAAGAGAGTGGTCCAGCTGGTCCCATCTCGCTCATTCAAGCGTGAAAGGAGCAGTTCAATGCACCGGGCTGCGTAATATCTTCGATCGATTTTCATTGCTTACCTGTAAAGTTTCGAAAAGGGTACTGGCCACTCAGCACAATGCTAGGCTGAATTTCCAGGAAGATATTATTATGAGACCTTGAGCAGTGAAGTTCTTTTCGATTGCCGCAGTGCCGGAGTCGAGGCCGATGCCGACGCCGGCTTGACAGAAATCGGACATCGGGCCCCGCTGATCAGGAAACCGCAATTTGCTTCCTCTCTACCGATTGTTCCTCAGGGTCTGGGCAGCAGCGACCATTTAGCCCCCTTGGAATACGCCAAAGCAGAGATCAGCATCCCTTCGCCTGGGCGGTCTGGTCACATGAGGGTCCCGGATCGGGCAGTAATTTCGCACCGAACTTCACATTTTACCCAATATTCTATTGACGTTCTCCACTACTTGCTGTAATTACAATATTATGAATTACTCTTCACTTGGCTTAGTTATTATTATAGGTATTTTCCTTTCACAATGCGAAGAGTCGGCCGCGCCTTCCGGGGTAGAATTTGCCAACAGAATGAACCAAACCGGGGCGCTTGATATCGTCATTGAAACGACACCGGTAGCTAACAACTATTGCGATAATGCAAATTCGATAGGCACCGAAGCAATCGCGACCTTGCTAGAAAATGATTCAGAATTGAAACAAAAAATGGGCGAGTTTATGGGGCCGGAATCCTTTAGAGACTATGAAGGCTCCTATTTGTCTATAAAACTGGCAGATTCTCTGAATGTTCCTCACGCGATACACCACAAAACCGTAGGCGGCACCTCAAACCTCTGGGAGATGTATGCTATTCTTCTAGGCACTTCGCCCACTGCTTCCTTCTATTGCTGTCCCGCACTTCCCGAAAATCGTCCTTGGGGTACGCTAAAGTTGGATCCCGATAGAAAACCTGCCCCCAATAGAGTTCATCTACAGATTTTACATCACCATCTGGGTCAATGGAGAGCAATCAACGGATTTCGCGTAACGAGATTTAAATTTCGCTGCGGCCCAGTTTTTTTCCTGCAAGCGGATTCTGGGAGCCTGGGCCAATGCAAACGCCATCAGTTTTCGGTTGCAGTTCAAGATGGCAATCTGTGTCCGGTAAACATTCCAGTCAATCCTCCCAGTCCTCCACCCGGTGGCGGAAACCCACCACCAGGGGAGTCACCTGCACGAGACTATGTGATAGTAGAGAAAGTGAATCCCAGCCGTCCTGACTGTGGCGGTAGCGTCTTGGCCCCGCTCCATAATCAGATGCGCGTAAGAAATAAGCATAAGATGAAATCCATCTATGTGGAAATTCAAACGTGTCAGGTCAGCCCGAGCACTAAGTGCCAACCACCTCGTGCATATCAATTGCCCGCAAACGGTGGCAAGGCTAACTTGGGTTGTAACGGCTGGAGCCCCGGAAATCAAAAGTTCAAATTTCGAGTTCGATCTGCGAAGTATATGTGACCAGCCTTCCTCAGATCCCCTGGCAATCTAAGGAAGGACGATTATCCGGAGACTTCGGTGCGAGGTTGCTGGCTGTCAGAATACTTCATGCACAACGTATTCGCCATGCTAGCTCTTCTGGAATCATTCGGAAAGTCTATGGGTCGAACATCTTGTTTGTCGGCCAAAGATAGCTCGCATCCAATGATCGGTTTCTAGTCACGAACGGACAATGAAGTGAGCATTTTAAGAAGCGTTGATGAAGAGCCCCCGAGGCAATATTCGCTCCCGTTTCCATTGAATGCATAACCCGCAACCTCCTATTTAGCCGTTCTTCAGCGGAGCAATGCAGTCTCCTTTATCTTAGAGTGTCAAAAAAGAGCGAAGCATCTAGAAAAATCGAAAGGAAACATTAGGAGTAATTCAGTTGCCCACGGATGTTTTTCCAATCTTAAAGCAGAACTTGCATATTCGATAAACCTCTATTCAAAGGCAAAGTTGAAGGATTTTCTTGCGCAATCCTCAATGCCCAATTACCCTAGCCATTATGAACGCTATGCTAGAAGTGAGGGATTTCTCTGCGAATGACCGGGAGGTCGATTCCGATCGCTTCATCACCGAGCTCCAATCAATGAGCGACGCAGCTCCTTGTCGCACTATTGTTTATTGCGGGTTTCCCATATATAGAGATTTTGAAGATAATCCTTTAGAAACAGATTACCTGGCTATTCTCCAAGACAAAGGAGTATTCCTTATTCAAGCACTCGCCTACCGTGAGGATTCCAAAGAGGAGACTCCGAAAGAACGCCTCGAAAAGCTTTGTGCCCACCTATATAGTCGCTTATTGAAACACTCTGCATTGCGAAAAGGAATGCATCAATTAGCATTCAATATCTACCCTTGCTTCTACGACCCCGAGAAACGGTTAGATAGTCAGGATGATTCCGTCTTGTTGTTGCATCATGCTTCGGACCTTTGGCGGATCGGTGATCCTTCGAGGGCAGGTACCTTTAACATCGAGGCGCTTGATCAGCTGCTCCCGATTTTGGAGGGCTCAGATGTTCTTAGAGTTAAGCGAACTAGAGTGAAGAGCTCAGGTGCCAGGGACGATCGCTACAGAGCTTCTCTCGATCAGCTGGAGAATGAGATGGCTCGCTTCGATGAGTCGCAAAGGTCTGCAATTCATCCGGCGAACCCTGGGTTTCAACGGATTCGAGGGCTTGCAGGGAGCGGCAAGACGGTAGTTCTTGCCATGAAGGCGGCGATCACAGCACTTCGGGAGCCAAAAACAGAAATCATAGTTACTTTTTGGACAAAGAGCCTATATCAACACGTTCAGGATTTGGTAACTCGATTCTATCGAACGCAGGACGATAGACCACCGAACGCGAAGCTACTTCGAATCATGCATGGTTGGGGAGGAAAGAATGCCTCTGGGGTCTACTACGAAATCTGCCGGGCAAACAACATCATCCCAATGACATTGCGAGGAGCTCAAATTGCGAGCCCGAATGATGAGCCTTTTGACACTGCATGCAAACGCGCACTGGATGAATACCGTGGTATTCCGATTGCGGATTATATTATGATTGATGAAGGGCAGGATTTTCCAACATCTTTTGTCAGGCTCTGCACCAAGGCAGCAAGACTGGGAGTTATTATCGCATTTGATGAATTGCAGAACATCTTTCAGACAGGTGTCCCGAGTATTGAAGAATTAACAACGGATGCTACTGAGCGGACACATAGCGACTTGATGCTCCGCCGCTGCTATCGAAATCCTCGACCAATTATAGTTGTGGCCCATGCCATTGGGTTCGGTCTTTACGGAAAGCGGCCGGTCCAGATGCTTGAAAACAGAAGCCATTGGGAAGACATCGGTTACCAAATTGAAAAGGGGACCTTCACTCCCCATAGCGAGACTGTAATTCAGCGGCCGAAGTCTCACTCAATTGCCATTATTGAGGACACCTTCTCACCCGATGAGATTATTCGCTGTGAAATCTCCTCCGATATTAACGACGAAACCGAATGGGTCGCTCAGGCAATACAAACTGACATAAAGAATGGTTTGCTCCCAGAGGACATATTAGTTGTCTCAGCAGATAGTCGTAATGCAAAAAACTACCTTGCGCGTGTCGCCCGGAAGCTCCAAGCATCGGGCATCCAAGTAAACAATACACATACAGACCAATTTAATCTTCACGGATTTGTCGAACGCGGAGCTGTGACCCTTACTACAGTGCAAAAATCCAAGGGCAACGAGGCATTTATGGTCTACGTTGTTGGGTGCGACGCGCAATTTCTTGCGGGACGATCTGTACGAGCTCGGAACATGATTTTTGTGGCCATGACTCGGGCCAAAGCATGGCTTCGACTCTCGGGAATTGGAGCTCCGATGGAAAAACTCGTAACCGAAATCCGTGAAGCAAAGAAACGGTACCCGAAACTTGTCTTCCAATATCCTACCCAAGAGGAGATCACTAGCCTAAAACGAGACTTGGTCTCAAACACAACGGAAGCGGAGAGCACCATTGAAGAACTTCAAGAGATTCTCCGCAAACTGCCAGCGGATCAAGTGAAAGAGATTCTCGATAATTGGGACCGGAAGAGTGAGCAATAATCCCAAAAAAATATCAGACGACTTTCGAGCTGAAATTCCAAAGCACTGCCGGCGAACGATTGAGGTCTCTGGATTGTTGGCTGAATACTCGGGAGCGCATGACATTGTCATTGACCCCGCCACAGTTCGAAATCTTAACCATCAGAAGGAATGGGAATATCTTTACACCTACAGAAAGTACAACTTCCTTCTGATGGATGGATCCCTGCTTGCATTCAAGTTGCGAGACCCATCGAATATAAGCTTCACCTTCCTTGGATGTCCTTACTCTTTTCCGGAGGATATGGAATCTCAAGAGATCGGAATAATCATGGACCAAGAGTCTGTGGACAATCCAGCCTATGTCAGATTTGATTACGCACCGTCGAGCTACCGAAAAGCCATTCACCCGGCTGCTCATATGCATCTTTATCGAGAGTCCCCGGTACGTCTTGGGGTTTGCTCAATCATTGGTCCTTTGGCATTCACTCAGTTTATTCTTCGGCAGTTCTATCCGCACCAATGGAATGACACGAAGCATCTCATGCCTTCGAGTTCCCCAAAGACCACCCGTATCCCTGCCTCCGAATGGGCAAGGGAGGATAGCGAAGAATTACACCTGCATACAAGGATTCGCGGAATACATTGTACCTAAAAGGTATAGAGTCACCGGTAAGAAATAGCCTATAACCTGTTTCCTTCACATTCTACTTGCTCCAATTGGTTTCAAGGTAGCGGGCGCAAACTGTTTAACGATCCAATGCCGTCCGGGAAAAATCACCGAGCCAGCTTTTTCTCTCAGATGATATTGCCCCGATTTTCTTGATTACCCATAATCACCCTTGTCAGGCTAAGATGTTCTACACCATCTCCTTCACCGCATCCAAAAAAATCTCCGCCCGAAGCGAATCTTCAAGACCTGACTTAGACACTGGATGTAGGTCTACTTAGGAATGCAATCATGCATCGAATTCGGAAATTATTCTTCTTGTTCGGTCTACCCGCAAACCATCCTCTCGTCTCGTGTCAGGGACTAATCAAGTAAATTGCTCCCTACCTGGGAGCCCAAAATCGGCACCTGATGGCTGAAGATGGAGTGCGGGACTATGGGGCAGGTCAATTTGACTGGCTCGGGTTTTGGAGAATGAGAGGGCCATTTCGTAATATTCCTGTCGATTTGGGGAATTGATAACGATGGGTAGAACCAGAACTTTTTCCTGCTTTCGGAGTTCGCTTGAAAGAAGGCCTACGGGCGGAACAAAAACGGGGATTCCTGCGCGCCAAGGTATTCGCTCTCGGAGCCCAGATTGCCCCGACGAAAGCCCTTTATCAAGCCTTGGCGGATCTCGTTATATGTCGGGAGTGCCCGCCGCAGGACTGCGCAATATGGCTCTGGTAGAAGAATCCAAGAAACGAGAACTCATCGATCTGAATTTCTGTGGTGCCAATTGATATTCATTTGCGGCAGCGAGCGACAAGAGAACAAGGACACTCTCACCAGCTTAGGTTATGATAGGGCTACCGGGTAGAAATCATCGTTTTTGAAAACTCTCGCTTGCCTCCCCAGCCCGTTTGATACCGGGAACAACTACCGAATTCCACAATCGGGCCGTGCCTGGCCGTTTCCTCTAAAGGATTGTATACGCAGGAGCGCATTGGCCCGGATATCGGCGTAGAACAAGTTATAGTCCATAATGTGATAATTGGAGGAATCAAAAGTGGAGCGATAATCCGAATTTTCCGGATGGCGAACCCAAAGGAGACTACCCTCGCACCTGGCCTCTACATACTGGCTCCGGGGATTCTCGAAGTACTTGTCCACGCTTCCAAGGTGACACTCTCGCGAAGTCTCTTTTCCATTGAGGCGCCAGCTTACTGGGTTAACGCAAACGCTCCCCTCCAGCCCTGGATTCGAATGAGCAAAATCTTCCAAAGTAGTCCCCCATTCTCTTGAGTTCCAGGATACATAACAAGAAATCCTTTCCGCCGAAGCACACGGCTCAAGATTCACAAACCAATCCTGGTGAATGGTCGCTCCAATGAGGTAGGCAACGATAAACCTTCGATCGCGGCTGGCCTCCGGAACGTCCAGTTCCCCTTGTAGCAACCGAAACAAGAGATATGAACCCTGGCTATGACCCGCCAGAATGTAAGGTCGTCCCTGGTTATGATACTTCATATAATAAGCAAAAGCTGTTCGAATATCTTCCAGTGCCAAATCCAATGCGGCCTCGCTGTTCGAGCTTCCAATTTGCGTGAAGCTGGCCAGGGTGGCCTGGCGATATCGAGGGGCATAGATTCTCCCGATTCCGTGGAATACTGAAACCTGTCGCAGGGGTTTCAATCCCATTAGCTCAAGACTGTATCCCTCGGCATCAGCGTTCCAGGAATCGTCAGAGAAATAGGTGGTGGGATGAACATAGAAGATGTCCACATTTTCATCTGGAGAGTTCAAAGGAGGCATTCCTTTGGGGATGAAGTCCCCATCACTCTGTTTACCCGGGATGGCCGCCCAGAATCGCTGGTTAGAATAGTCCGGGGCCCTCGGAGGGACCTGCTCAGAGAAGGAATGGGACGGCGTAATCACCCATGTAACGATGGACCTACAATTTGACATCCAGGAAAACAGAATCAGCGTCACTGCGATGATGAAATGGAATTGGGACAGAAACCTGGGAAAGCTTCCGGCTCGTATCGAACTCAATATTAATCTCTTCATAGTTACTCGCCCAACGCCTGATGAAAATGTTTCAAGTCATCCTATCCTAAAAGGTGGCCGTGAACACCGGGCCCACGGCATAAGCACGCTTGGTGGTCTGCGATGATTCTGGATCGGCATACAGGGCACTTGCTGCAATTCCAAAGTTCGGATGAAAAAAGAAAAGAAGTGTTCCTAAGGCGCTCCACGATGCCGTATCATAGTTCCTTCGTGCATCAATCTTGAGACTCAGGAATCTACGATAGTCGAAATAGAACTCCATCCCAGCATTTCCGTATCGATTGTAACGGTGCGTTTTCGTGTCAAATGCATAGACCGCTCCGACATTGTTCCAGTATTGTGCATCAATTATCGACTGGGGATTGGCAGGTAATATCCCGGCGGCTGCGCTCAAAGCTCCAAAAGCAGTTCGAACTGTGATATCATAATGCGCACTAGAACCCTGTACGTAAGCCCCGATGTACCAAGATTGTATTGGAATGGAGAGCCGAACTCCAAAGCGACCGGAATGGGTTCGGGAAACATCATCGGCGTTAATCTGAGGAAAGGATTCATAGACTCCGGCACCGCTCACCAACGAAATCGCATTACGAACATGATAATGGGCTCGCGCACCGGAATAGGAATACTGAATGTAAGGGCGTAGCCAGTTTTTCTTCAGGAACTGGTATTCCATAAAAAAACTATTAGTTGATCCGCTTGCACTACCTTCGATCGCATTCGTGAGTCGCGCGTCCAATGGACCAAAATTGACATTGGCTTTACCCAAGGTCAATCCGGCCGAAAAGCCTCCGTTCGAGATATACAGCTGGGCAAGTCGCTGGGGACCCAGGCCCCGCGTGGCCAATTCGAATGACCCGACCGTCGTGAGGCCCAACGCTCTTCCTAGAACGGGAATCACTCTCTTTCCTGTAGATGGATCAGTGTAAAGAAAAGGCAGTGTGGCTCGAAGATCGAGCTGCATTTCGCCGTAACCCAGCCCGGCGGCAAATCTCCATTCGTCCTGAGCGGCGGAACCTGGGTCACGATTCAAAGCTCCCTCTATCATGGGATTTGCCCAGGTGGACGTCAGCGACCAGAGGAGAATTACGGCTGGAAACAAGACTCCACGTCCAGCACGCTTCCCCTTACGGGGTTTAGCTGATTCGCGGCAAAGCGCCTTAGCGTCCCCTACCACAGGAGCCTTTGTTGCCCCCGATCCCTTGCCAACCTCGCATTGGTCCAGCTTCACAGCCCCGAATTGGTAGCACGATCTGCCCCAATATCGGCGGTTCCTATTATTTCGCATGCTTTCTCCATTGCTGAGCACTCTTTGGGTTCCTCTTTTTGATTTAATGGAGGATGCAAATTATGTGCCAGAAACAGCCAAGGAGCCGCCCTGAACCTAATGGTTCGAGGGCCATCCTGGGCTGCGATAAGGTGTTTTCCGGTCGCGGCAGTCGCAGGGGAAGCCCTGGGCCCCTGTCGAGTGCTGGTTTTTAATCGATTAAAAATCACAGGTTGGCTGAAATCAATCAGTGAACTCAAGGTCTAGAGTCTCCATTGCCCCAAGCACTATGCTTTCTATGCTCCGGGCAGCGGGAGCAAGAGTGTCTTCAAAGTGGATGACGATGAGTTGCTGGTCTGGCAGGTTTACTACGTTAGGGCCAATGTCCGAAATGGGATGAAGTCGGACGCGGGGAAAGAGGACCCTTCACAGAAGCCATAGATCATCAACAAAAAATCGATGAGAATCTGCACTGGGTGGATTCCATTAAGGGATGAAAGAATTCTATCTAAACAAAGAAACCTTCGAGGTAGACACGATCCATGATAATGGGCACGAGGAACGCCTGAACCTCCGATTTGGCGGCGATTTGGTACGCGTGTTAAGCGAGTATACGGAGTATCTTAATTGTTCAGATTGGGACTTCTTACGAAAACATTTTCCCGAGTACATGATCTAGCTCTGTATCATCGGTTCTTGCCAGAACCACTGTAAATCAATGTCAACGCCCAGAAAGCGTCCGAAGCAGAATAATCCAATCCGATGGTCGTGCGGCGCTTAGCTCCTTCGCCGTGAACCTTAGTGCAAGATCCGGATGATCCGACTCCTTTAAATAGAAGCTAAATGAGGCATTCCGAATGATCTTACCATTCAGCGATTGAAATTCTATTATACATAAATCCGCTTCGTTACGACCGTCTAGGCTTTCAACGAAATTTGCCCATTTCTCTGGGCAAGAAAAGTTTGTAATGAGTTTCATCTGACAAATTTACTATGTACTACATACTATGTCAAGGCCTTTTCCGTGTTTGGAATCCGCGAAAGGTGAAAGGAAAGTCTATACCGCTTCCGACTGGCCCGCTGGAACCGGAAGGGCTACGGGCAGGCGGATTCTCTCAATGGTTCCCCATGGCCAATGACTAAGCTTAGGGTCGGCGACCGTTTGTATATTGTCTCCCTCGTCTGGTATTGCGCAGGGCCGCTTGATAGATAGCTTCCTTTTGCATCGCCCTTCGCTTGTGCGCCGGAGGCTGCACCGCCTGTTGGATATGCAGCAACAACCCGAGGACTAAGAGGTTCCAACGCCCATTCAATAGGGCATACACAAAGTTCGCCTTCTCCAGCTGAACGAGGTAGGTACCGAAATCGGTGGGTAGAAATTGAACCCAAAGAACCGGCCTTTCCTGTTCGTCCGTGGTCTGAAAGTCATACACGACTAACGACCGGCACCCGCTCCACTTTTTGAGGAGTCCGGACTTGCTGGTGTCAAGAATGCGCTTTAAGCGAGGGTGCTTTGTGGATGCCGTCACATCTGTAACCGCTCTATTGAATTGCTCAACCTCCCTTGGCAACCTTGTCCCGTTGACAACCCACACCACAGACTTATGAACGGAGTTCCGAGCATCCCGAATCTCGGGGTCAATGGGGGAGTGTTGAAATTCTAATACGATGCCATCTTTGGTCTTTACATCTGCTCTGCGTTTCTCTCCTGACTCGGACCTTTGCAAGATTTCCTGCCACTCCTCCGGGAAATGATTTTTCCAGTCTCGGTGCCACGGGGTCTCTGGTTCCCGCTCATAATCGCAAGGCTTCTTGCTCTTGTGAGCCCAGTGGTGCTGCCTTTGTTGTCCGCACTTTGGGATGACTACAGAATCGCAGCCAATGCAAACCCCTCTGTCCCCCTTTGTTGCCTCTTTCCTTTCTAAGTTCACGTAAGCAAATTTCATTTTCTCATCCTCAATAAAGCAATCTGACCCAGATTATCATAGCACTGTGACAATTCCGAATGGCCTATCCCTCGAACCTTCAGAGGATGAAACCGGACATGCGGAAAGCGGATTTAGCTGGCGCAATCTCGGGCATAGAATTACACTTAAATTCATTACGGGCCCGTCACTTCCGGCGGCGGTAGAAGTCGCACACGGACGCATCAGTCAGATCAAAGAAGATTCGGTGAAATCCCCAATATAGGCCTTAGATTACTGGCTAGACGCATTCAATTTCTTCTGCACTGCCTTCCAATCCGGCATCTCCCGAGCAAGAAGGTGGTAGAATCGCTTGCTATGATTGTGTTCAATAACATGGCATATTTCATGAGCAATCACATAATCAATACATCGGGACGGGACGTGAATCAATTCCGGATTAAGGATGACCTTGCTGCCGTTCGTGCATGATCCCCACCGGGTCTTCATCTTCCGAATATCGAGAACGGGTTCCTGGCGGAGCTTTAGCTTTGTTTTTTTCAGGTAAGCCTGGAATCTCTCAGCAAGAAGGTCACGAGCCTTTTTTCTAAACCAATCATCCAGAGCCTTCTTGATCTTTGCCTGATCAGTCTTACCGGAAAGATGAACCTCCAGATAGCCTTTCTTCAGCTTAACCGCTGGCACTGGCTGGTCGGCCTTGATTACCTTGAGCCGGTATTGCTTTCCCAGATACCGGAACGACTCTCCTGAAACATACTTCCGAGTGGGCTGAGCCGGTAGGTAGGTCTCGAATTCCCTTTGTTGCTTCAGGATCCACGGGGCCCGCTTCAGAACCCGCTCCTTGACCTCGGGCAAACTGGCTTTCTTCGGAGCTTTGACCTCAACGGTCATATCGGGATGGACGGTAATAGCCAGTGTCTTGCGGTCAGATTGCTTTAGCAGAAAGGTAATGCGATTCTCTCCGTATTGAATGGAGAGCTTTCGATCCGTGGAGTCTGTGTTCTTCAATGCTATGGACACCCTGGATCAACTATCCCTTTTCTGGGCCGTATCGATTACCTTTTCCAGGATTGCATCAATGGTATCCGCATCCAGCTCCAGATCGTATCGTCCTTTGATGCTGTAGAGATAATCCTCTATTTCTATGAGCATCTTGTTCTGAACATCCTGGTTGGTAGTCCAATGAACTATCTTCCTGGACTCAATGATCTCATCCACCTTGAGGCCAATGTCTGCAAGGATATCCGGGTCGGTATTTACTTCTTTACTCTGGAAGATATCAGCCACGATACCATAGAAAGCAGAGGCCTGGTCCTTCCCATGTAACTTTGCAGGAAGGTTGGATTGGTCTTTGTCGACGACGGCTTTGTTCAGCTCCCGCATCTGCTCGAGAAGTTCGGCCTCTGAATACCTCTTATCTCGATAGGCCCGAAAGGCTTCCTCTATAAGTTCTGAAAACCTCTTGTAAAAGGCCGGGTCCTTGTCCCAGTTCTCTGTTATGGTCTTCTTCGTTCGACTGGCAATCGTGTCGGCCCTTGCCTTATCTCCCTTCAACTTCTGAAGCTCTTTTTCAAAAGCATCGGTGTCGAAGATGCTGATAGGATCGTTTAGCTCTTCGATATCTGTGGAGCTTATGTGTCGATTCACCAGGGCTTTGATTCGGTTTTCGTATTCGGAGTAGTCGACGATCTCAGAGTAACGTCGCATGACTGAAGCTCGAAGATTGTGGTAGTACTTCAGATCATCTTTGTAACATTTGATCATCTCTTCGGGAGTATCCGTGATGAAACTGGAACTGCTCAGGGCCACCTTCAAGGATCCGGCAAATGCGGATAGTAGCTCGTAGAATTCCTTTCGCTTCAATTCGTCTTCAAGATACTGCTCAAGGGCTTCCGTGTCAGCCTGGTTCGTGACCTCCTTGAAGTAAGAGACGAGATCCGAATGTTTCTGGGGTAGTTTACCGATTTCCTCCTGGATGGCAGTCACCGTTCCGTCCAGGTCCTCCTCTTCGTAACCTTCCAGGGCCCCGTAGGTGTTGAGGGCCGAGTCCAGCTCACCGAGGATGCCCCGGTAATCAATGATGTATCCGAACTCCTTATCGTCATGCAGTCGGTTCACCCTGGCAATGGCCTGGAGAAGTGAATGCTCTTTCAAAGCCTTGTCGACATAAAGAACCGTATTTCGAGGACAATCGAAGCCGGTCAGCAGCTTATCAACTACGATCAGCATATCAGGGGAGCCCTCTTTCTTGAACGACTCGATGATTTCGGTATTGTAGCTCTTCTCTGACTTAAACCGCTCCATCATCTTCTTCCAGAACTGCTGAACAAGGGGTATGCTCTCTTCGTCGGTGTCCTCGTTTCCTTCCCTGGTATCCGGAGCCGAAATAATCACTTCGGCATCCACAAGTCCCACCTCATCCAGGAACTTCTTGTATCGAATGGCTGTTTCCTTGCTGGAGCAAGCAAGCTGAGCCTTTAGACCATTCGGCTTGAAGATTCGAGTGAAGTGCTCTGAAATATCGTAGGCTATCTGCTGAATTCGTTGTTCGGCCTGATTGACGGCCTCGGCTCGACTGAACTTCTTTTTGAGGTCTCCCTTCTGATCATCTGTGAGATCAAGAGTTACCCTCTCGAACCACTGATCGATGGCCTTTTTGTTTACATCCGTGACAGCCAGACGGCCTTCGTAAAGCAGTGGAACGACGGCTCCATCTTTCACTGCCTGGTTAATTGAGTATTTGTGAATGATACCACCAAACTTGGCCGAAGTGCTTTTCTCCGTCTTCAGAAGTGGTGTTCCCGTAAACCCGATGTAGCAGGCATTCGGAAAGACCTTCTCCATCTTTGCATTCATTGAGCCGTACTGGCTTCTATGACTTTCGTCTACCAATACGAATGTATTGGAGTCTTCGTTAATGTGCCCCTTCGTGGATGCCGCCTGCTCGAACTTGTCAATGACTGTCGTAATGATTGCATCATCTGACTTCTTAAGCAGTTCAACGAGATGCCTGCCGGAATCTGCCTGGACGGGGGTTTTACCACAGGCCTTGAAAGTCCTCCAGATTTGAGTGTCGAGATCCACTCTGTCGGTAACAAGAATGACCTTGGGGTTCTTAATGGAGGGCTCCAGTGCCAGGGACTTGGCAAGCATAACCATGGTTAAACTCTTACCACTGCCCGTTGTATGCCAGATGACTCCGCCTCTTCTCCTTCGGTCCGATCCGAGATTTCTAACTCGTTCGAGAGTAGCCTGAATGGCAAAGTATTGCTGATACCGAGTAATCTTCTTTACCCCGGCGTCATAGACGATGTACTGAAAAATCAGCTCAAGAAGCCTTGAAGGTGTGAGCAACGAATATAGAGTTCGGTCTTGCTCTGTTGGTAATCGATCTCCACCGGCTCGAAGCTCCTCGAAGTGCTTTCGGACAGCCGGTTCCCGATGATCAAGAAGGCGGGCTTTCTGTTCGTCGCTTTCCGTGGTGTTAATGCATTTCTTCAGTTCAGATTCGTTCAGATTCTCTTCTTTCCAGACGGCCCAGAATTTCCTGGGAGTATCGGTTGTCGCATACAGAGCTTCGTTCTTGTTGATCGAAAGGAGTAGCTGGGAATATATGAACAGGTTCGGAATCTCATCTGATCTCTGGTTCCGGAGATGTTGGCTGACAGCCTCCCAGACCGAGCTTTCGCCTTCGAGGCCTGACGTTGGTTTCTTACATTCAATGATAACCAGGGGGATCCCATTCACGAAGAGGACGATATCAGGCCGTCTCAACTCATGGCTCTTGACCTTTTCCACTTCGAATTCATCTGTTACGTGGTAGACGTTGTTTTCAGGGTTCTCCCAATCGATGTACTTCATCGAGAAAGATTTTCGATCACCGTCTATCGTCTGCTCTTTGCTCACTCCCAGAGTTAAGAGGTCATAGGCCACTTCACTGCTCGATACAAGACCACCGGTCAGGGGAATGTCTCTCAGGTCTCGGATGGCATCCTGGATATTGGAATCGGAGAATTCGTATTCTTTCCCTTTGAACTGAATGGAGTTCAGCTTGCGAAGCTGGCCTTCGAGAACGGATTCCAGAAGAACCCGATTCGTCTTACCCCCTCGAAGAGAAAGAGCTTCCTCGGGAGGTAGATATTCATATCCCAGTTGAATTAGAACCTGCAATGCAGGGATCTGGGAAACGTATTCCTCTCTCCAGCTTCGGGAATGCATTTACACCTTTACCCTTGTCTTTCCGGTGAGCAGTTGTTGCATCAGGCCCTTTTTCTGGACCTTTAGAGAATCAATTCGGCTCCGAAGCTTCCTAAGTATCGTGTCAGATGATTCAAGCAGCACAGCGATCTGCCCCTGTTCCGGAAGCGGTGGGAGAGGAAAAGGAAAGGCGTTGAGTTGGTCCATATCGATCCCATCCTGCCCAGCCGACCTTTGGCCAAAAGACTCGATATACCTTAACAAGTCTTCTCGACAAAGAAAGTAATACATGTATTGCTTCAACAGCTCATCCTTAGGTATGGCTTTAATGAGAGCTACATTGTATGCTCCTGCTTTCCCAGAGAATATCTGAAAAATAGGAGGCCCGTAGCGTCCGATCATGATATCTCCTGATTCACATGTCTTCTTTGCAAGGTCCCGAGGGATATATGTAGGATATTTGTCCCCCTTAAAGTCTCGAATCTGAAGCAGACGAATGTACCCCTCTTTGGGTTCATTGATAAACGTATTCCGTGGGGGCTGAGATCCACCGGAAAAACGAATAACATCACCAATACTAAATAACGTCCATCCTTCCGGCAACTCTCCATCCTTTGCCGGCTTACCGAATTCCTTGAATCGTTTCTTGCCGGTCAGTAGCTGCTGCATCAGGCCTTTCTTCAGCTTTTCTTTGGCTGCTATCTTCTTTTCCAGAAGCTCGATAGCTTTA
>MDSW01003848.1_pt1 | contig 54590 bp, 56 predicted proteins | sample 811171 | NCBI WGS metagenome assembly MDSW01 (sample SAMN05326641, study PRJNA326480) | marine metagenome | isolation source: seawater | place: Atlantic Ocean: North West | collected 2012
AAGGCAGCAAGAAACCTAAAACTACGCCATAATCTGGCGACCAGGGTGGGTCAATATTAGATGCAAATCCTGGGTCAGTTTTAAGTGCAAATCAACAGCGCTGGAGGCGATTGAGCGCCAACCCAGCGACCCCGTGGACTACATTTTTGGTGTGTTTGAGCTCAAACGTAGACATGCAAAAACTGCTTCTGTGTTTGCCTCTTGGATCGAGGAAGCGAAGGTTCGTGAAAACTGACACTACCTCAGTGGGCTAGGACCGGGGGAGTTAATTCAGGGATAGCTATTCGTGGTTTTGATGATTTTTAGTTCTCGAGACTGTAACTAAATCTGTGTAACTGCCTATCATTCACCCAGTCACTGGGTAAGGATAGGCACTATGAAGAAGCAAGAACTCGAAGCGATTGTAACGACCCAGTGAATAACTGCTTTGCGCTGTTTTTTGTATGCGAAGTGTTGGTTCTCACGGCGTTCGACCGTTTAGCATGATAGCTGGCGCGAGTCTGCAACCTGGAGCCATGCCTCAATACGATCAATCATTGCTACCGCTCTTGCCGGAAGCGGACGACTGCGGTTGGTCACGAGATAGAGCGGTTCGCTGACCGGGTTTGCCAGCGGGTGGGCCTTGACAAGTTGTGGGTTCGGGAATGCCCTGATGGCATGGTCGGGCAAAACGGTAAATCCTAACCCTCGGCTTACGGGTTCCAGTATCAGGCCTATCTGGTTGCAAAAACCCCTGGTTGCAAATTGCGTATGGTGTTCAAACTCCGGGTAGTTGGCACTCAGTAGCAGGCTGGCATGGTGAGCACCATCGGGATGGTCTATGAATCCCGCCTGCAGTAATTGCTCCCAGCCAGGCTCTCCCATAGCAGAGGATGTGACCAGTAACAGGTTCTCCCTGCCAATGGCTTTGCATTGGACCTGCTGCAAATTTGAGTGGCTGGTCATTAGCCCGATATCGGTCTCCATCTCAAGGATTGCTGCCTCGACGCTCGCGTTGGGTGCGAACCGGTAGTCGAAGCTAAGTCCCGGGTTTTCACTCTGCAGATCAAGCAACTGGGGATAGAGTTTCAGGCCGACGCTCCCGGGCGACATCAACCTGATCTCACCAACGTCTGCCGATTCGGTCCTGAGATCCTGTTCGAGTTCCGCCAGCTTATACAGAATGTTGCGCCCTTCCTGGTAGAGGCGGTTGCCCGCGTCGGTGAGATGGAACTGTTTACCCTGCCTCACGATCAGGTCCTGCCCCAACTGTTGCTCCAGTTTGCGTATGTGCTGGCTGACGCCTGACTGGGTCATGTGAAGACGTTCTGCGGTACGCGTGAAATGGCCGGTTTCCACAAGTATGGTGAAACTGCGCAGCAGAACAGGATTTATCATTACGATATGTTCTAATATTAATTAATTATGATAATTTTATATGATGCAATCATGCCTGTAACCTTCTTCCGTCATTTGAATTACAGAGGAAGCCGTCATGACCAATGTCTATCCCAGAAACTTTTCACATATTGGTATCTCTGTCCCCAACCTTGAGGAGGCGGTAAAGTTCTATACCGAAGTAATGGGTTGGTACCTGATTATGGAACCGACCGACATCGAGGAAGACGACAGCGCGATAAGCGAAATGTGTACGGATGTCTTTGGCAAAGGCTGGGGGAGTTTCAGGATTGCACACCTTTCTACAGGTGATCGCATCGGTGTGGAGTTATTCCAGTTCCCCGACCAGGAAAATCCCGAGGACAATTTCGAGTACTGGAAAACCGGCATCTTCCATTTCTGTGTCCAGGATCCCAATGTAGAGGAGCTGGCAGAAAGAATTGTCGCTGCCGGCGGCAGGAAGCGTATGGACAAGCCGCGCTATTACTACCCCGGCGAGAAGCCCTATCGCATGATTTACATGGAAGACCCCTTCGGTAACATCCTCGAGCTGTACAGCCACAGCTACGAACTCATCTACAGTGAAGGGGCATACTGAGTCCCGGCGCCTCACGGCTCCCGGCCATCTGCCCCGCCCGCGCTGTCGTGCTCAGCGCAGGATCAGGGCAGGCACGGTACTCGCCGCCAGCATGCGCGAGGTGTTGCTGCCAACCAGGAATTCCCGAATCCGGGAGTGGCCGTATGCGCCCATTACCTTGAGCTGGATGTTATGGGCTTCCTGGAAAGCGAGCAACGCCTCGATCACCCTGCCCTGAACCATGTGCGGCGTAATGCGATGTCCGCGCTCTTCCATGATGTTGCACACGCGTTCCAGTTGTTGCCGGTGGTCGGGATCATCGTCGCCGACCATGACGATGTGTCCGGGTATGTTCAGCAGCAGCGGGCTCGTGCTGATGCGTTCGATGGCGGCGTCGGCGGTATCGCTGCCGTCGTAGGCCAGCATGTAATTGCCCGGCGCGGTAAACGGCCTGGTCGCCATCAGGACGGGGGTGTGAATTGCCCGGACCACGTTTTCTATGTGCGAGCCAATGACATGCTTGTCTATCGAGTGGTCCTGGCCTAGCCTGCCGACCACATAGAGGCGCGTGTCCGCCTCGCATTCCAGCAGCGCATCCAACAGCTGATCATGGCGCTGTTCCGTGTCGACGTGCACGGCGCCATTGTCCAGGGACCGCTGTCTTGCGGCCTCGAGAATGTGTTTCCCGTGCTCTACCGCCAGCCTGTTCCGGCGCGCGTCCAGTTCCGTCAGCTCCGCGAGCAGGTGCTCGCGGCTGCCCAAACCGATGGCGCCGGACAGGTCCTCGGTCGCGGGTGACAGCGTTTTTTCCAGGACGTGCAGCAGTTTCACCGGCGCTCCGAGCAGCCCGCTCGCCCAGGCGGCGGCATCGCAAACCGCGGACGAAATGATCGAGCCGTCGATGCAGGCGGTTATCCGATTCTTCATTCTGGTATCTGCCTCGTTTGCTAGTGACCGGCCAGTAGCTTCTCAACTTCTTCAGGCTTGTCGTACACACCGAATTTGTCGACCACGGTTTGCGTGGCCTCGTTCATGCCCACTATATCTACCGTGGTGCCCTCGCGTCGAAACTTGATCACTACCTTGTCCAGCGCCGCGACGGAGGTGATATCCCAGAAATGGGCGGAATTCAGGTCTATCGAAACACGGTCGACGACTTCCTTGAAGTCGAAGGACTGCATAAAGTGTTCGGAGGAAGCAAAGAACACCTGGCCGATAACCTCGTAGCGGCGGTGCCCCTGCTCGACCAGTTCACTCCTGACGCCCATGAAGCGGCCGATCTTGTTGGCAAAGAACAACGCGGCCAGCAGTACGCCGACGAACACACCGATCGCCAGGTTATGGGTAATCACCACGACGGTGGTCGTGGTGACCATGACGATATTCGAGGACAGGGGGTGTTTTTTCAGGTTGGCCAGGGAATCCCAAGAGAAGGTGCCGATGGACACCATGATCATTACCGCGACCAGGGCGGCCATGGGGATCAGGGTCAGCCACTGGTCGAGGAACACCACCACTACCAGCAGGAATACGCCGGCGCACAAGGTGGAGAGCCGACCGCGACCGCCGGATTTCACGTTGATGACCGACTGGCCGATCATTGCACACCCGGCCATGCCGCCGAACAGGCCGGCGCTGATGTTGGCGATGCCCTGGCCCTTGCACTCCCGGTTCTTGTCGCTTTGGGTATCTGTCAGGTCATCGACAATCGTCGCCGTCATCATGGATTCGAGCAGGCCGACCAGGGCCAGCCCCACCGAATAGGGCAGGATGATGCGCAGTGTTTCCAGGGTCAGCGGAACGTCCGGCCACAGGAACACGGGCAGCGTATCGGGCAGCTGGCCCATATCGCCCACGGTGCGGATGTCGAGTTGCAGTACCAGGCTCAGGGCCGTGAGCCCGACGATACACACCAGCGGCGAGGGTACGGATTTGCCTATCCCCGGTAGCAGTGGGAAAAGATAGATGATGGCCAGCCCGGCGGCGGTCATGGCGTAGACATGCCAGGTCACACCGGTCAATTCGGGAAGCTGCGCGGCAAAAATCAGTATGGCCAGCGCATTGACGAAGCCTGTGACGACCGAGCGCGAGACAAAGCGCATGAGGTCTCCCAGCCGCAGAAAGCCAGCCAGTATCTGCAGTACACCGCACAGTAGTGTGGCCGCCAGCAGGTATTCCAGGCCGTGCTCTTTTACCAGGGTCACCATGAGCAGGGCCATGGCGCCGGTGGCGGCGCTGATCATACCGGGGCGCCCGCCGACAAAGGCGGTCACCACCGCGATACAGAATGAGGCGTAAAGCCCTACCTGCGGATCGACACCGGCGATGATAGAGAAGGCGATGGCTTCGGGAATCAGCGCCAGCGCCACGACAAGGCCGGCCAGCAGGTCTGCGCGTATATTGGAGGCCCAATCGTGCCTGATAGATTCGATCATTGCGTACTACACCCGTGTCACCCTGCCATGCGTGTGCAGGGTATGGAAATTCGAAACGTAACTTTTGAGCTAGGCACCCAGCGTCGCGGACTCTGCACGCTTTGACCCAGGTTGATGAACGAGGGCGTGTAGACAGGAACTGGATGGGCGGGAACGTTACGGCGGCGCGGGCTACCGTTCGCCCGCGCCAGTAAAAGCGCGCGAGTATACCGGAATCATCGCGGGTAACAAGGCGCAGCTTTACGCGCCCCGCGTGTGTACCCGCCCTGCGCACCGTGTAACTGTCAGAAAATTTAACAATCGTATCTGCGCAGCGGCCACGCGCCGCCGCGCGAGGGGCGTCACGGCGTCAATTGGCCGCGAAACTGTGAACTGGCGCTGAAGTTCAGCCTCAAACTTCGCCGGTGGCGCCGCGCTGGCATGAAACTGGCCTTGTATTTCCCCACAACGATGTGTGCAGGGGGACTGCAAGGGGCGACAACCATGACTAAGCGAATCTATCTTGTGCTACTGGCCTGCCTGGCGCTGGCCCCGGCGGCCCGCGCCGATCTGGTGTTTTTCGATATCGACGCCGATCCGGGCGCCTGGAACGCGGCGGTTGCCGGGCTGAGCGCCTCCGCCGCCTACGATTTCTCCCTCGATCCGGACTACCTGTTCGACAGCTTCGACGGCCCGCTGGACGCGGCGGGTCGCGGCCCCGTGTCCGCCGGCACCGTCGCCGCCGGCGTCTCCATCACCGCCGAGCCGGGCAGTGGCAGCCCGGAGCTGGTGGTTATGGGGGTGAGCGAGGGCCTGGGCACAACGCAGAACGTGGTGGCGGCGAACTTCTTCGTCGATGACACCGTGGTCAGCTTTGTCGACGCGGTGTCCGCTTTCGCGTTCAACGTGGTGGAGCTGATTGATTTCGGCAGCATCGATATTGTCGCCAGGGACAGCGAGGGCGGCAGCACGGTCTTTACCGATATCCTCGCGGGACTCGGCCACAATGTGGGCATACTGGCCACCGGGACCACGCGCCTGAGCGCCGTGGCGCTGGCCGGCGTCGGTGAGGGCCTGCAGGGAGCCGGCACACTCTACCGCGAGAGCGCCCGCGTGCCCGCGCCGCCTACCCTGCTGCTTCTGGGCTTGGCCCTGGCCGGGATGGGTGCCTCGGCTCTCAGGCGTCCTTGTCGGCGCGGATCGGCTTGACCTTGTCGCGGGCGTCCTCGACCTGTGGGCGCTCCGCACCGTCATCGTCGGGGGACAGCACCTCCAGGCGCGCATCATCCAGTTCGTCGTCCACCCGCTCCAGCGCGGGCATGTCGCGTGTCGCCTTGGTGGAGAGCTCACCGAATTTCTCCACCTTGGTGTGCAGGCCCTGCTTGCCGACCAGGCTGGTCACCGTGTCGTTGTAGTGATTCTGCGCCGCGCGCATTGAGCTGCCCAGTTTGCCCAGGCGCTCGGCCACCAGCGCCACCTGGTTGTAGATGTCGCCGGCGCGGCGGCTGATCTCCCGCGCCTCGCGGTTGCTCTTGTCCATCTTCCACAGGTTGGCCACGGTGCGCAGGATGGGCATCAGGGTGGTGTGCGAGACCATGATCACATTCTTGCCGTAGCCGTAGTCGAACAGCTCGCGGTTGTGCTTCATCGCCTCTATATAGGCTGGCTCGATGGGCAGGAACATGAGCACGAAATCCGGCGAGCCGATGTCCGGCAGGTTGGCGTAATCCTTCACGTTCAGGTCGTCGATATGACTGCGCACCGCGCGCACGTGCGCGGCCAGCGCCGCGGCGCGTTCGTCGTCGTTGTCGGCGGTCACCGCGCGTTCGTAATCGACCAGCGACACCTTGCTGTCCACCACCAGGCTCTTGCCGTCCGGCAGCAGGATGAGGAAGTCTGGCAGCTTGCGCGCGCCCTCCTCGTCGCGGAAGGCCGCCTGCGTCAGGTAGTGTTCGTCGCGCACCAGCCCGGCCATTTCCAGGGTGCGCTCGAGCTGCGTCTCGCCCCAGTTGCCGGTGGTCTTCTTGTCACCCTTGAGCGCGCTGGTCAGGTTGCTCGCCTGGGTGTTCATTTCCAGCCCCAGCTCGCGCAGTTTGCCGATCTCGCCCTTGAGCACCTCGTTGCCCTGCAGTGACTTGTCGTGCACCTCGTTGATGCGCTGCTGGAAACCGCTGATCTGTTCGCGGAAGGGTTTGAGCAGGTCCTCCAGCGACGCGCGGCTGGTGGCGGTGAAGCTCTTGCCCTTGTCCTCGAAGATGCGGTTGGCGAGGTTTTCGAACTCCTTTTTCAGGTCGTCGCGGGCCTTGTTGAGCAGCGCGATCTGTTCCTCGTGGCGGCTCTGCCGCTCGCTCTGTTGTGTCTCCAGTTTGACCCGGGCGGCGCGCTGCTCGCCCAGCTCGTCGCGCAGCTTGCCGAGCTGGTCCTGCAGAGACCCGGCGTCCGCCGCGCGCAGTTCCAGTTGCTCGGTGAGCTTGTCCAGCTGCACCGCCTTGCCGTGGTTGTCCAGCAGGGCCTCGTGCAGCTCGGCCTCGCGCGCGGCGAGCTCGCCGAGGGTCGCGCGCAGCCTGCGCCGCGCCAGCACACCGCGCCAGATACTGGCGACCAGTCCGCACAGCAGCAGTAGCGCCGCGGCGGCGCCGGCGAGAATGAGCGTGTCGGTGGTGATGGTCATGTGGCTTGCGCGTACGTGAGTGCCTGGCGCCAGTGTACTGCAAAGCGCGGCGCCGCCGGGGAAATATCAGGCGCGCGCGGCGGCACCTGTCGCCTGATCGCGCAGGCCCGCGCGGCGGCCTACTTGCCCACCGCCAGCAGGGAGATGTCCGCCACGTCCAGGAACAGGTCGCGCAGGGATTTGAGCAGGTTGAGGCGGTTGTCGCGCAGCGCCGCGTCATCGGCGTTGACCATGACGCCGTCGAAAAACTCGTCCACCGGCGCGCGCAGCGCGGCCAGCGCGGCCAGCGCCTCGCGGTATTCGTCCTTCTCCAGGTGCGCCGCCGTGCTCTGCCGCAGGGCCGCCACCTGCTCCGCCAGGGCCTTTTCCTGGGGCTCTGCCAGTAAGTCGGCGCTTACTTCGCCAAACTGGTGAGTGTCTTCCAGCTTGCCCAGGATATTGCTCACGCGCTTGTTCGCCGCCGCCAGCGCCTGCGCCTCGGGCAGGGCCGCGAAGGCGTGCACCGCGAGTACCCGGCGGTGGATGTCCAGCGGCCGCGGCAGGTCGCGGGCGCTGACCGCGCGGAACACGGCCACGGGAATCTGTTCGTCCTCGTACCAGGCGCGGAAGCGCTCGACCATGTAGTCGTAGACCTCGGCGGTGGTGCCCGCGGCGATGACGCCTGCCGGGTAGCCCGCCGCGGCCTGTTGCAGGCACTGCTTCAGGTCCAGGTCCAGCGACTTTTCCACCAGGATGCGCAGCACCGCCAGGGAGGCCCGGCGCAGCGCGAAAGGGTCGCGCGAACCGGTGGGCGGCTGGCCAATACCGAAGATGCCGACCAGGGTATCCAGCCGGTCGGCCAGGGCCAGGGTGCAGGCCACCGGCCCCTGCGGCAGGCGGTCACCGGAGAAACGCGGCCAGTACTGTTGCGCCAGCGCCGCGGCTACCTCGGCGTCCTCGCCGTCGGCGGCGGCGTAGTAGGAGCCGGCGATACCCTGCATGTCGGGGAACTCCTGCACCATGTCGGTCACCAGGTCCGCCCGGCCGAGTTCGGCGGCGCGGCGCGCCGCGTCCACCGGCGCGCCCAGCTGCGGCGCCAGATCCGCCGCCAGTGCCGCGACCCGCCGGGTCTTGTCCGCCAGGCTGCCGAGTTTCTGCTGGAAGACCACGCCCTCCAGCGCCGTCACCCGCTGCGCCAGGGGAGTCTTGCGGTCGGTGTCAAAAAAGAAGGCCGCGTCGGACAGGCGCGGGCGAATCACCCGCTCGTTGCCGGCGATGACCTGTACCGGGTCCTCGCTCTCGATATTGGCGATGGTGATGAAGTTCGGCCGCAGGGCGCCCTGCCCGTCCACCAGGTGGAAGTATTTCTGGTGTTCTTTCATGGAGGAGATCAACGCCTCCGCCGGCACCTGCAGGAAGCGTTCCTCGAAGGCGCCGGTCAGGGCGACCGGCCATTCCACCAGGCCGGTGACTTCTTCCAGCAGGTCCGGGTCGATCACCGCGCTGGCCTGCAGCGCGCTGGCCTCCACCTCGACCTGCTCGCGGATCGACTCGCGGCGGTGCTCGAAGCAGGCGATGACCTTTGCCTGGGCCAGCACCTGTTCGTACTCCATCGGGTCCTGCAGGACGATGTCGCCCGGGGCGTGGAAACGGTGTCCACGGGTGACGTTCCCGGTGCGCAGGCCCAGCACCTCGCCGTGATTGCTGTCCCGGCCGAGCATGGCGACGATCCAGTGCGCCGGGCGCACGAACTCCTCGCGGCTGGCGCCCCAGCGCATGCGCTTGGGAATGGGCAGCTTGCGCAGGCTGTCGCAGATGATGGCGTTGAGCGCCTCGCCGGTGCGCGCGCCGGGCACCGTGCGGCGCACGCCCAGGCGCGTGCCCTTGGGTGTGTCGATGTGCTCGAGGTCCGCGGGATCGACGCCCTGTTTCTTCGCGAAGCCCGCCGCGGCCGGCGTCCAGTTCCCCGCCTCGTCGCGAGCGCGCTCCAGCGGCGGTCCCAGCGCTTCCTGCTCGCGGTCGGCCGCGGCCAGTTGCACGTCGGCAATCTGTACCGCCAGGCGGCGCGGCGTGGCGAACCAGCGTACCTCCCCGTGCCCCAGCTCGCGCTGCGCGAGGCCGTCGACGATGCCGTCGCGCAGCGCCTCGCCCAGGGTGCGCAGCGCCTTGGGAGGCAGTTCCTCGGTGCCGATCTCTACCAGCAGGTTTTCCGTCGCCACGGCTCAGCTCGCCTCCGCCTTGTGTCGCGCCAGCACCTCGTCGCGCAGGGCCGGGTCCGCCAGCGGGAAGCCCAGCGCCGCGCGCGCATCGAAATAGCTCTGCGCCACCTCGCGCGCCAGGGTGCGCACGCGCAGGATGAAACGCTGGCGCTCGGTCACCGATATCGCGTGGCGCGCATCGAGTAGGTTGAAGGCGTGGGACGCCTTCATCACCATCTCGTACGCCGGCAGCGGCAGCGACTTCTGCACCAGGCGCAGCGCTTCCTGTTCGCAGTGGTCGAAGAAGGCGAACAACTGCTCGATGTCCGCCTCCTCGAAATTGTAACGCGACATCTCCACCTCGTTCTGGTGGAACACGTCGCCGTAGGTGACGGTGCCCGCCGGCCCCTCGGACCAGACCAGGTCGTAGATGCTGTCCACGCCCTGCAGGTACATGGCGATGCGCTCAACGCCGTAGGTGATCTCGCCGGTCACCGGGTAGCACTCCAGGCCGCCGGCCTGCTGGAAGTAGGTGAACTGCGTCACCTCCATGCCGTTGAGCCAGACCTCCCAGCCCAGGCCCCAGGCGCCCAGGGTGGGGGATTCCCAGTTGTCCTCCACGAAGCGAATATCGTGAATCGCCGAATCGATGCCCAGCGCCGCCAGGGAATCCAGGTACAGCGCCTGGAAGTCGTCCGGCGAGGGTTTCATCACCACCTGGAACTGGTAGTAGTGTTGCAGGCGGTTGGGGTTCTCCCCATAGCGACCGTCGGTGGGCCGGCGCGAGGGCTGCACGTAGGCGGCGTTCCAGTTTTCCGGCCCCAGGGCGCGCAGGAAGGTGGCCGGGTGAAAGGTGCCCGCGCCGACCTCCATGTCCAGCGGCTGCAGCACCACGCAGCCGCGTTCGGCCCAGAACTGCTGCAGGCGCATGATCAGGTCCTGGAAAGTCATTGTCTGTTGTGAGGTCTCAGCCACCGCCACATCCGTCACGCTGCCGCAAAAAGCCGGCTATTATACAGGCCTTTTAGGCGGCATAATACGCGCCCTCGATAATTCCGCCCGACGCCCTCGCGGCCACGGGCCGGCGCGGCAACAGGGAGCGCACATGTTTTTCGGCAAGCTCATCGCCGGCCTCATCGGCCTGCTGGTGGCGGGGTTTCCCGGCCTGGTAGTGGGTGCACTGCTGGGCCACGCTTTCGACCGCGGCCTGTCGCGCACCCTTGGTTTCGCCTCGCCGCAGAACCTGCAGCTCATTCGCGAGCGCTTCTTCGAGACGACCTTCCTGCTCAGCGGCTATCTCGCCAAGGCCGACGGCCGCGTGTCCGAGGCGGAGGTCGCCCACACCGAACAGGTCTTCGTGCAGATGGGCCTGGACGCGCAGCAACGCCGGCGCGCCATCGAGCTGTTCCGCCGCGGCGCGCAGGCCGACTTCTCCCCGGAGCCGGTGGTGGCGGACTTCGTGCGCGTATCCGGCGGCCAGCGCCAGTTGCAGCAGGCGCTGCTGTTCTTCCTTATTTCCCTGGCGCACGCCGACCAGTCGCTGCAGCCTGCGGAGCACGCCGCGCTGGTGCGCATCTCCACGTTGCTGGGGCTGGGTGCGGCGCAACTCGAGGCGCTGCTGCAGATGGCCCGCGCCCAGGGACAATTCCACCAGGGTGGTGAGCGGGCCGGGGCGCGCGGCGCATCCGCCGCCCTGGACATCGACGCGGCCTACGCGGCGCTGGGTGTGGACAGTTCCGTGAGTGACCGCGAGTTGAAGCGCGCCTACCGCAAGCGCATGAGCGAAAACCACCCGGACAAGCTCATCGCCCGCGGAGTGCCCGAGGACATGGTGCGCCTGGCCACGGAACGCTCGCAGGAGATCCAGTCGGCCTACGAACAGGTGCGCCGGCAGCGGGGCATTCGCAAGTAGGCGGGTGCGCGGGCGCGGGACGTCAGATGCGCCAGAACATCGGTGTGAACAGCACCAGCAGGGTGAAGACCTCGAGGCGGCCGAGCAGCATGGTGAAGCACAGTATTCCCTTGGCGGTCTCGTTGATCCCGCCGTAGTTCGCCGCCACGTCACCCAGTCCGGGGCCGAGGTTGTTCAGCGACGCCGCCACCGCCGAGAACGCGGTGGTGAAGTCCAGGCCGGTGGCCATCAGCAGCAGCATGATGATGATGAACGACGTGGTGTAGACGGCGAAGAAACTCCACACCGCGCTGACCACCGTCGCCTCCACCCGCGTCCTGCCGACTTTCAGCGGGATCACCGCGCTGGGGTGTACCAACTGTTTCAGCTCGCGTATGCCCTGCTTGTAGATCAGCATCACGCGCATGGCCTTCATGCCGCCGCCGGTGGAACCGACGCAGCCGCCCATGCAGGAAAACATCAGCAGCATTATCGGCAGGAACGTCGGCCAGGCGGCGAAGTCCTGCGTGGTGAACCCCGTGGTGGTGGTGATGGAGACGGCCTGGAACAGCCCGTGCACCACGCTCTCGCCGGCGGGCAGCGTGTCGGTGATGACCAGGTAGGCGCTGGTTACCGCGATGCCGATGATCAGGATGCTGAAAAAGAATTTGGTTTCCGAATCGCGCGTGTACACCGCCGACCTGCGCTGGCGTGTGGCGCGGCTGGTGCGCCGCCGCCAGGCGGTGAAATGCAGGCCGAAATTCATCGCGGAGATCGTCATGAACACACTGCACACCAGCAGCACGGCGTCGCTTTGGAAGTAACCCATGCTTGCGTCGTGGGTGGAGAAGCCGCCGATGGCGACGGTGGAAAACGCGTGGGCGACCGCGTCGAATCCGGACATGCCCACCGCGTAGTACGCGCCGGCGCAGGCGGCGGTCAGCGCGACGTAGACGATGGCCAGTGCCTTGGCCGTCTCGGTGATGCGCGGCGTGAGCTTGGCATCCTTGGACGGGCCGGGGGTTTCCGCCTTGTACAGCTGCATGCCGCCGATACCGAGCATGGGCAGGATGGCGACGGCGACGACGATGATGCCGATGCCGCCCAGCCACTGCAGCAGCTGGCGGTAGAACAGGATCGACTGCGGCAGGTCGTCCAGGCCGGTGATGACCGTGGCCCCGGTGGTGGTCAGCCCGGAGATGGATTCGAACGCCGCTTCCACCGGCGTCAGCGCCAGGGTCTCGGTGAGGGCGAAGGGCAGGGCCCCGAACAGGCCCAGTACCGACCAGAACAGGGAAGTAATCAGGAAGCCGTCGCGAATGCGCAGTTCGTGACGCGCGTTGCGCACCGGCAGCCAGATGAGCAGGCCGGAGAGGAAAGTGATGGACAGGGCGGCGAGGAAGCCGGGCACGGTCTGGTCGTCGGCGAGCAGGGCGAGCACCAGCGGCGCCAGCATCGCGCTGCTGAACATCATCAACAGGATGCCGAGAATCCTGAAAGTGACGGAAAAGCGCATCGTGGTCCGCCGCGCGCCCTAGAAAAAGCCGATGCCGACGGCGAACAGCTTTTCCACCGCGCGGATCTTGCCGCGGTCGACCAGGAACAGGATGACGTGGTCGTTCTCTTCCACCTCCACGTGGCCGTGCGCGATGACCACCTCGTCGCCGCGCACGATCGCGCCGATGGTCACGCCCTCGGGCAGGGTTATGTCGTCCAGCCTGCGCCCTACCACTTTTGACGAGTAGGCGTCGCCGTGGGCGGTGACCTCGATGGCCTCCGCCGCGCCGCGGCGCAGCGAGTGCACGTTGTTGATGTCGCCCTTGCGCACGTGGGTGAGCAGGCTGCCGATGGTGATTTGCTGTGGCGAGATGGCGATGTCGATCTCGTCGCCCACCAGGTCCGCGTAGGCGGGGTTGGTAATCAGTGTGATGACTTTCTTCGCGCCCATGCGCTTGGCCAGCATGGACATCATGATGTTCGACTCGTCGTTGTTGGTCAGCGCGCAGAACACGTCGGTCGCCTCGATGTTCTCCGCGGTGAGCAGCTGCGGCTCGCTGGCGCTGCCGTTGAGCACGATGGTGTGGCGCAGGCGCTCGGAGAGCACGCGGCAGCGGCTGTAGGAGCGCTCGATGACCTTGACCTTGTAGCGGTCCTCGATGGTCTGCGCGAGGGTGGCGCCGATGTTGCCGCCGCCGGCGATCATCACGCGCTTGTAGGGCTTGTCTACCCGGCGCAGTTCCGCCATGACGGCGCGGATATCCTTTTTCGCCGCGATGAAGAATACCTCGTCGCCGGCCTCTACCACCGTGTGCCCCTCGGGGATGATCGGCCGGTCCTGGCGGAAGATCGCCGCGACGCGGGTGTCCACCTTGGGCATGTGCTTGCGGATGTCGCGCAGTTCGTGGCCGACCATGGGGCCGCCGTGAATCGCCCGCACCGCTACCAGTTGCACCAGGCCGCCGGCGAAATCCAGCACCTGCAGGGCGCCCGGGTTGGCGATCAGGCGCTCGATGCTCTGCGTCACCAGTTGTTCCGGGCCGATGATGACATCCACCGGGATGTGATCGCGGTCGAAGAGCTGTTCCTGCACCTTGAGGTAGTTGGGCGAGCGCACGCGCGAGATCTTCGTCGTGGTGCCGTACAGGCTGTGCGCGACCTGGCAGGCCATCATGTTGATCTCGTCGGAGTTGGTCACCGCGATGAGCATGTCCGCGTCGGCGGCGCCGGCCTTTTCCAGGATGTTGGGGTGGGACGCGCCGCCGGTCACGGTGTAGATGTCCAGCCTGTCCTGCAGGGCGCGGAGCTTGTCGCCGTCGGAGTCCACCACGGTTATGTCGTTCTGTTCATCGGCCAGGTGTTCAGCCAGGGTGCCGCCGACCTGGCCCGCGCCGAGAATAATGATTTTCATGGCTCGATGAGCTCGTTGTTGTGGGGCGACAGGATCACTGCACGATAAAGAAAACCCCCGGGGAAAGTAAGGGCGGGTTGCGCGAAATTGTGCACAGTTACGCGGCGCGACGTTGCACGACGGCGTAGAACAAGCCGTCGGGGCCGTCCTGGGCGGGCAGTAGCTGGCGGCCGGCGCCAGCGGGACGCCCCCACTTCTCGCGCAGTGCGACGGCGGCGGCGTCGGGAGTGGCGTCGAGGAACGCCTGCACCACCGCGTCGTTCTCCTGTGCCAGCACCGAGCAGGTGGCGTACAGCAGCGCGCCCCCCGGGCGCAGCAGCGGCCACAACCCGCGCAGGATGGCCTGTTGTTGCGCGGCGAAGCCGGCGCTATCGCTGTCCCTGCGCAGCAGCTTGATGTCCGGGTGGCGCCGGATCACGCCGCTCGCGGAACAGGGCGCATCCACGAGGATGCGGTCGAAGGAGGCCTGCGCCAGGTCGGCGGGGGGAGACGCGGCGTCGCCCTGCAACACCCGCGCGGCCAGCCCCAGTCGCGCGAGGTTGTCGCGCACTCGCGCCAGGCGCTGTGCGTCGTTGTCCATGGCCACCAGCTCGCCCAGGCGCGGCTGCAGTTCCAGCAGGTGGCAGGCCTTGCCGCCGGGCGCCGCGCAGGCGTCCAGGACACGCTCACCCGGGCGCGGCGCGAGCAGCGGCGCGGCCAGTTGCGCCGCCTCGTCCTGTACGCTGACATCGCCCTGCGCGAAGCCGGGCAGCGCCTCGACGTCCGTCGCCGCGGCCAGGTAGATGGCGTCCGCCGCGAGCGCGCCGGGGGTCGCGTCGATCCCTTCCCGTTGCAGTCGCTGCAGGTAGTCCTGGCGCGACAGGCGGAGGCGATTGACGCGCAGCACCATCGGTGGCTGCGCGTTGTTGGCGCGCAGCATGTCCGCGGCGTCCTGCGGCCACTGCGCCTGCAGCGCGCGGTACAGCCACGCCGGGTGGGCCTGCGCCTCCGCCGGCTCGAGTTGCGCGGCGAGGGTCTCCCCCTCGCGCAGGTAGCGGCGCAGCACGGCGTTGACCATGCCCCGGGCCCACTGTTTTTTCAGCGCCGCCGTGGCGGCCACGGTGGCGGAGACCGCGGCGTGGTCCGGCACGCGCGTGCCGTCTATCTGGTACAGCCCGACCAGCAGCAGGCCCTGCAGGTCGCGATCGCGCTCGCGCAGGGGCCGGTCCAGCAGTTGCGCCAGCAGTGCCGCCAGGCGCGGCGCCGCGCGCAGGCTGCCGTAGCACAGTTGCTGCAACAGGGCGCGATCGCGCTGCGCCACCTTTGCCAGTTGCGGCGGCAGCGCCTGGTTGAGGGAGCGGCCGCCCAGCACCTCGCCGACCACCGCGGCGGCGGCGGCGCGCACGTCGCGGCTCATGTGTCCTGTTCCGGCGCCGCGGCGAAGCGTTTGCCCGGTGCGAACAGCTCGCCCCGGGCGCGCAGCAGCTCCCCGGCGGGCAGGCGCTTGCCCCCGGGCAGTTGCAGCTCGGTGAGCGCCAGCCGGCCGTCGCCGCAGTTGACCACGATGCCGCGCTCGTCGGCGCGCAGGATGGTGCCGGGGGCGCTCGCAGCCGGTCCGCCGGCAAGTGAACTGGCCTGCCACAGGCGCAGGCGCTCGCCGTCCAGCCAGCTGTGGCAGACCGGGAAGGGGTTGAAGGCGCGGATGCGCCGTTCCAGCGTGAGCACGTCGCCGGACCAGTCGATGGCGCCCTCCGCCTTGCTGATCTTGTGCGCGTAGGTGGCCGCGGCGTCGTCCTGGGCGCGGGCCGCGGCCAGGTGTGCGTCAAGATCATCCAGCACAGACAGCAGCAGCGGCGGTCCCAGCTGTGCCAGGGCATCGTGCAGGGAGGCGCCGCTGTGCGCTGCCACCGGGCAGCTGGCGCTGGCCAGCATGTCGCCGGTGTCCAGCCCGGCGTCCATGCGCATGATGGTGATCCCGGTGCGCTCGTCCCCGGCCTCGATGGCGCGCTGGATGGGCGCCGCGCCGCGCCAGCGCGGCAGGAGGGAGGCGTGCACATTGAGGCAGCCGCGCGCCGGGATGTCGAGCACGGCCTGGGGCAGGATCAGGCCGTAGGCGACCACCACCATCACGTCCGCCCGCCAGTCGCGCAGCTGCGCCTGGGCCTGCGCGTCCTTCAGGCTGTGCGGCTGGCAGACCGGCAGGCCGGCCTCCAGGGCGAGCTGCTTCACCGCGCTGGCCTGCAATTTGCGGCCCCGGCCCGCGGGCCGGTCCGGCTGCGTATACACGGCTTGTAGTTGGTGCTTACTCTCAAGGAGGGCCGCCAGGTGCGCGGAGGCGAACTCCGGGGTGCCGGCGAAGACAAGCCGCAGCGGTGCGCCCGACACGGCGTTCAGGCGCGACGCCGCTGGTCTTTCTCCAGCTTCTTGCGGATGCGCTGGCGCTTCAGGGGAGACAGGTAGTCGACGAACAGCTTGCCGTCGAGGTGGTCCACCTCGTGCTGCAGGCAGATCGCCGCGAGGCCGTCCAGCTCGAGCGTGAACGCCTGGCCGTCGCGATCCAGCGCACTCACCTCGATGCGCTGCGGCCGGCACACTGTCTCGTAGAAACCCGGCACCGACAGGCAGCCCTCGTCGTACTCGCCCAGCTCCGGGTCCAGCACCTTGTATTCGGGGTTGATGAAGGCCTGGGGCCGGTCCTGGGTGTCGGAGACGTCCATCACCAGCACGCGCTGGTGCACGTTCACCTGGGTCGCGGCCAGGCCGATGCCGGGCGCGGCGTACATGGTCTCGAGCATATCGTCGACCAGCTTGCGCACGCTGTCGTTCACCACCGCCACGGGCTTCGCCTCCGTGCGCAGGCGCGGGTCGGGGAATTCAAGAATGTCCAGTAATGCCATGGTCTCGGGGGCCCGGGGTAGCTGGGAAGTGGCCGGAATTGGCTGCGTGAATTAATAACATTTGGCTTGCCAGCGTTAACAGGCGGCAGCAAACTGTGACTAGTATACAACTTGTGATTATGGGGTGCCTAGCGCCCGGTATACCGTTCGCGGCCCGCCAATCGGCGGCGGCGCGCGGGGTGGCCGGTGGCGAGGGCGAATCACAGGCTGCCGCGGGCCACCCGATACCGGCCTGGGTGACAGCGCGCGCCGTCCATGGAGGCGGTGGCGGCAAGCGGCAGACAACGGGGCCATACAGGGACGCGAACAATGAAAACAAGGTCACTATCTGTTTGCCTGCTGCTGATTACCCTGCTGCTGAGCGGGTGGCTGCAGGCGGCGGTGGAGCTCAACGAGGACATACCGGAAACCTACATCGTCAAGAAAGGCGATACCCTGTGGGGGATCTCCGGCATGTACCTGCGGGAGCCCTGGCGCTGGCCCGAGCTGTGGGACGTCAACCCGCAGATCGACAACCCGCACCTGATCTATCCCGGCGACCAGCTCTACCTGGTGTGGGTCGACGGCGAGCCGCGTCTGCGCCTGCGCCGCGGCCGCGACGTCAAGCTCGTGCCGAACATGCGCGTCACGCCGCTGAACCTCGCCATCCCGGTGATACCCCTGGACCAGATCGGACCCTGGCTGCGCGCCAATCGCATCATGGGCGTCGACGACCTGAACAACTCCGCCTACGTGGTCGCCGGCGACCAGGAAAACCTGATCAGTGCGCCGGGCGATCGCGTCTTCGGCCGCGGCCCGTTCCCGGATGGAGAGCGCGCCTACGGCATCTACCGCGCCGGCCAGGCCTTCATCGACCCGGTCACCGAGGAACTGCTCGGCTACCAGGCGCACGATATCGGCAACGCCAAGCTGCTCAGCAGCAACAAGCAGGAGGTCACAGAACTGGAGGTCACCCGTGTCACCGAGGAGGTGCGTATCGGCGACCGCCTGCTGCCCATGGAAGAGCGTATACTCGACGCCACCTTCCACCCGCGGGCACCGGAGCAGTCCTTTGAGGAGGGCTACATGATCGCCGTCGACGGCGGCCTGTCGCAAATTGGCGAAATGAGCATCGTGGTCATCAACAAGGGCAAGCGCGACGGCCTGCAGATCGGGCATGTGCTCGCGGTGTACCAGTCCGGCCCGCTGGTCTTTGACAAGGTGTCCGAGACCAACGTCAAGCTGCCGGATACCCGCGCCGGCCTGGCCATGGTGTTCGAGGCCTTTGAAAAGGCCAGCTACGCCCTGGTGCTCAAGGCCAGCCGGCCATTGAAAGTCATGGATAAGGTGAAAAACCCCTAGCCTGCACAGCGGGCCGCGGCGGGAAGCCGCGGCCCCGACAATTCCGCTCGCCACGTCAAGGATGATGTATGAGTGCCGACAGTAACGCCCGGGCGGCCGCCCGGCCCCACCGCGTCGCCCCGGGCGACGTCGACTACCCGCCCCTGCTGCGGGACATCCACGATCCGCCCGCCAGCCTGCACGTGCTCGGTGACGTCAGCGCCCTGGCCCGCCCGCAGGTGGCCATCGTCGGCAGCCGCCGCGCCAGCGCCGCCGGGCAGCGCCTGGCGGGGGAACTGGCCGCCGAACTGGTCGCCGCGGGCCTGGTGGTGTGTTCCGGGCTGGCGCGCGGCATCGACGGCGCCGCCCACCGCGGCGCGCTGGACGCGGGGGGCAGCACGGTGGCGGTAATGGCCACGGGCATCGACGTTGTCTACCCGCCGCGCCACCGGCCCCTGGCCGCGGCCCTGCAGGCGGCGGGCTGCCTGGTCACCGAGTTCCCCCACGGCACGCCCCCCCTGCCGCAACATTTCCCCCGCCGCAACCGCATTATCAGCGGCCTGTCCCTGGGCGTGGTGGTGGTCGAGGCGGCGCCGGCCAGCGGCTCGCTGATCACCGCGCGCAGCGCGCTGGAACAGGGCCGCGAGGTCTTCGCCCTGCCCTGGTCGCCACTGCACCCCGGCGGCCGCGGGTGCCTGCAATTGCTGCGCGACGGCGCCAAGATGGTGGAGACGGTGCAGGACGTGCTGGATGAACTGGGCCCGTTGTATCGCCGCCACCGCGAGTGCGCCGCCCCGGCCGACCCACCGCAACAGCACGGGGCGGACTGGCTGCTCGAACTGTTTTGCGCCGAGGCGGTGGATGTGGATAGCCTGGTGCGCGCCTGCGACCGCCCGGTCGCGGAGGTCCTGCGCGCCCTGTCGGCGCTGGAGCTGGCGGGCAGCGTGGAGCGGGTGCCCGGGGGCTATGCCCGCTGTTGAGCGGCGCCGGCGCCGGTCACCGCCCTTGCCAAGCGCGGCCGGTTTGGTAGACTTTCGCGCCCTTTCCCGGGCCATTTGGGCCCGCCTGGTAAAGTGACCGGAGGTCATTACATGAGCAAGCCGTTTGTGGCAATTGTTATGGGGTCGGATTCGGACCTGCCCGTTATGGAAGCCTGTTTCGATGTGCTGCGCAGTTTCGACGTGCCGTTCGAGGCGCGTATCACCTCTGCCCATCGCACACCCGAGGTCACCAAGGAGTACGTCGTGGACGCCGAGCAGCGCGGTTGCGCCGCCTTCATCGCGGCGGCCGGCATGGCCGCCCACCTGGCGGGCGCGGTCTCCGCGACCACGGTGCGCCCGGTGATCGGCGTACCGATGAATGCCTCCCTGGACGGTCTCGACGCCCTGCTGTCGACGGTGCAGATGCCCGCGGGCATCCCGGTGGCCTCGGTCGCCATCGGCAAGGCCGGCGCCAAGAACGCCGCCTACCTGGCGACGCAGATTCTGTCGGTGTCCGACGACGCCCTGGCGCAGAAACTGCGCGACGAGCGCGCCGCCAACGCGCAGAACATCCAGGCCAAGGACGCGGCCCTGCAGGAACAGCTCAAGGGCTGATCTTGCCTCCCCCGCCCGGCCCCCTGCACCTGCGGGCCGCCGTCGGCGCCCTGCTCGACGGCGGCGTGATCGCCTGCCCCACCGAGGCGGTCTGGGGCCTGAGCTGCGACCCGGCCGACAGCGCTGCGGTGCGGCGCCTGCTGCGCCTGAAGTCGCGTCCGGTGGACAAGGGGCTGATCCTGGTTGCCGCGGACCTGCAACAATTCACCGCTATAGTCGGGGACCTGCCGGCGTCGCAGCGCGCGACGCTGGAGCAGGGCTGGCCGGGCCCCAGCACCTGGCTGGTGCCGCATCACGGCCGGGTGCCGGCGTGGATCAGCGGCGCCCACGCCACGGTCGCCCTGCGTGTGAGCGCCCACCCGTTGGTCGCCGCGCTGTGCCGTGGCTTCGGCGGCCCGCTGGTGTCCACCTCGGCCAACCCCGGGGGGGCGCAGCCGGCCAGGACGGGTTTCCAGGTGCGGCGCTACTTCGGCACCGGGCTGGATTACATACTGCCCGGCGCCCTGGGCGGGTACGTGCGGCCCAGTGTCATCCGCGACCTGGCCAGCGGCCGGGTCATCCGCGCCTAGGCGCGCCTGTTGCCCGTCGCCGCGGGTGCCCTCCGGTAGTCGGGGCCAGTATAATGCGGCACCTGCGCCCGGAGGCGGAGCGAGTTTGATGGATATCGAAGCGGTCAAGACCTACCTGCAGTCCCTGCAGGACAACATCTGCAGTGCACTGGAGGAGGAGGACTCGGCAGCGGGTTTCTTCACCGACCAGTGGCAGCGCGCGGAGGGCGGCGGCGGCCGCTCGCGGGTGCTGGCCGATGGCGCGGTGTTCGAGAAAGCGGGGGTTAATTTTTCCCACGTCCACGGCCCCGCCCTGCCGCCCTCGGCCAGCGCCAGCCGCCCGGAACTGGCGGGGCGCAGCTTCGAGGCGATGGGGGTCTCCCTGGTAATCCACCCGCGCAACCCCTACGTGCCCACCTCTCACGCCAACGTGCGCTGTTTCGTCGCGCACAAGGAGGGTGAGGAACCGGTGTGGTGGTTCGGCGGCGGGTACGACCTGACGCCCTACTACGGCCGGCAGGACGACTGCGTGCACTGGCACACGGTGGCGCGCGACGCCTGCGCGCCCTTCGGCGACGACGTCTACCCGCGCTTCAAGCGCTGGTGCGACGAGTATTTCCACCTCAAGCACCGTGGCGAGCCCCGCGGTATCGGCGGCCTGTTCTTCGACGATCTCAACGAGTGGGGGTTCGAGCGCAGCTTCGATTTCCTGCGCGCGGTGGGCGACTCCTACATCGAGGCCTACCGGCCTATCGTGGCGCGGCGCAAGGACACGCCCTACGGCGAGCGCGAGCGGCATTTCCAGCTCTACCGCCGCGGCCGCTACGTGGAGTTCAACCTGGTGTACGACCGCGGCACGCTGTTCGGTTTGCAGTCCGGCGGGCGCACCGAGGCCATCCTCATGTCGCTGCCGCCGCTGGTGCGCTGGGAGTACGACTACGCGGCGCAGCCTGGTTCCGCCGAGGCGGAGCTCACCGAGTACTACCTCCGCGACCGCGACTGGCTGGCGGAGGACGCAAGCGGAAGTCAGCAGCAATGAGCGATAAAGACCGTTACGCCGTTTTCGGCAACCCGATCAAGCAGAGCAAGTCGCCGGCGATTCACGCCATGTTTGCCGAGCAGTGCGCGCAGCCGATGCAGTACCGGGCGGTGCGTGTTCAGCTGGATGATTTCGCCCGCGCCGCCGGGGACTTTTTTGCCGGCGGCGGCGCCGGGCTCAACGTCACCGTGCCGTTCAAGCACGAGGCCTTCGCCTTCGCCGGCCGGCTCAGCGAGCGCGCGCGTCGCGCCGGCGCGGTCAACACCCTGACCCGGGGCGAGGACGGCGTCATCAGCGGAGACAACACCGACGGTGTAGGCCTGGTGCGCGACATGATCGCCAACCTGGGCTGGGGCGTGCAGGGCAAGCGCGTGTTGCTGCTTGGCGCGGGCGGCGCCGCGCGTGGCGTGCTGGAGCCGTTGCTGCGTGAGGGCCCCCGCGAGTTTCTCGTGGTCAATCGCACCGCATCGCGGGCGGCGCAGCTGGCCGCGGAGTTCGCCGACATCGCGCCGCTGCAGGGCGGCGGCCTGGAAATGCTGGGTGCGCGCCAGTTCGATTTGGTGGTCAACGCCACCAGCGCCGGGTTGTCCGGCGAGGTGCCGGACCTGCCCAGCTCCCTGCTCACCGACCGCAGCTACTGTTACGACATGGTGTACGGGTCCGCGCCGACCCCGTTCATGCGCTGGGCCGCGCACCACGCCGCCTGGGCGGTGGCGGACGGGCTCGGCATGCTGGTGGAGCAGGCGGCGGAATCCTTCTATATCTGGCGCCACATGCGCCCGGAGACGCGGCCTGTGATCCACCAGCTGCGCGAGGCCATGGAGGCGGCGTAGCGCCCCTGCAGCGGCCGCGCGGCCGGCGTCAGCCCGACTCCAGCGCGGCGATGTGCTCGTCCTTGAGCGCGACGTAGTTGTTGGCCACGTAGACGAAGTAATCCATCTCCTTTTGCGTCAGCGGGCGTTTTTCCCGCGCCGGGCTGCCGGCGTAGAGGAAGCCGCTGCGCAATTGCTTGCCCGGAGTGACCAGCGCGCCGGCGGCGATGACCACGTCGTCCTCCACCACGGCACCGTCCATGACCACCGCGCCCATGCCCACCAGCACGCGGTCGCCGACGTGGCAGCCGTGCAGGATGGCGGCGTGGCCCACGGTCACGTCGCAACCGATGTGCAGCGGCCAGCCGGCGGGGTTGTAGGGGCCGGCGTGGGTAATGTGCAGTACGCTGCCGTCCTGGATGCTGCTGCGCGCGCCGACGCGAATACGGTGCATGTCGCCGCGCACCGTCACCTGCGGCCATACCGACACGTCGTCGCCGAGCGTGACATCGCCGAGCACCACGGCGCTGGGGTCGATGAGCACGCGTTTGCCCAGTGACGGCGTCCTGCCGCGGAAACTGCGCAGGCTGGTGGCGGTATGGTGGCGCATGACGGGGCTCCCAGGTTGGCGAGCTGTTACAATAGCGCCCCGGGCCCGGCCTCGCCAGGTCGGGCCGGCGCAGAACCGCGGGAGCCGCCATGCAGGACAGTCAACGCCGTCGTTTCATCGCAGGAGCCGTGTGCCCGCAATGCGGCGTACTGGACCGTATCGTCGTCGACCAGGAGGCGGACCGCCTGCAGTGTGTCAGCTGCGGCTTCGAGCAGGAGCGCCCGTCCGCCCCGGCCCCGCAGGAACCGCGCACCCGTGTCAGCCGCGCCGCGGCCCGGCGCGTGGAGACCCCCGCCGAGGCGGTTACCCTGGTCGATCCGCGCGAGCCCGACGAACCCTAGGACGCCAGCTTCAGGCGCACCTGCTGCGCCGGGCCGTTGATGATGCGCGCCGACGACACCAGCGCCAGCGGCGTGGTCCCCGGCGCCGTGCGCGCCTGCGCCCACAGGTGTTCGCGGTCCAGCAACTGGCGCGCCGTGAACTGGACCAGCTCCTCGAGGCGGGTGGCGAAGGCGTCGCCGAGCAGGTGGTGCACGATGATGTTCGCCTCGGTCATGTCCACCGGCAGCAGCGGCCGCTGCAGGTGGCGCACGTGGTGGTCGTTGACTTCCTCCAGCAGCCGGTGCGCCAGGAATGCCTCGTCGAGCAGGGCCCCCAGGCCCTCGTCGTCTGGCACTTCCCTGGGGGGACGCAGGAAATAGTCCTCCGCCATGTGCAGGAACGGCGCGGCGTAGGCGAAAAACCCCTGGTGGCGGCTGACCGCGCGCACCAGGCGCAGGCAGCCCGGCACGCTGCGGATATAGCGGGTGATGAACTCGATCAGGGCGTCCTCGGGGGCGTCCTCGGGCAGCTGCAGCGTCGCGCGCAGGGCCGGGGCGCGCCGGCGCATCATGCCGCGCAGTTCGCCCGTCTCCTCTTCCCGGCGCAGCGCGCCGTTGATGATGTCCCTGATTGCCGCCAGCGCCACGGTCGTTGTGTCCGCCTCCGCGCGTCCTACCTTGACCCCCAGAAGGCTAGTACATACTGTGGGATTCGCTAGGACGAGCGGCGCGGGCGAGCCGGCGCGAATTGGCCCCGAATTGTCCGGTGTCATGGGAATAATGGACATAATCGGCATGTCAATATGCTTTTGGCCAAGAGTTTCGCTATAATTCGCGCGCTCTTTTGCTGCGGCAGTTCGTCGCACCATCGAGAAGCGCCAATCCGCTGGTATTTCCACGCACTCCAGGCGCCGCGTCTCCCCGGAAACAGGGGGCCTGTCGCGGGGTCTTGTCTCGTCCCGGACCGTCGGGCGGACGAAAACAGGGAGCGAGGCCGGGAGTGGTACAAAAGTTTTTACTACATGGAGACACGGGCAATGTGTTTTGAAGCGAAGCCGCTGTTGAAGCTCGCGCTAGCTCCTGTGCTGATGCTGTTGAGCCTTTCCGCGGCGGCCGCCGGTGGAGAACCCAACCAGATCAATATGTCGCCGGGCGCCACCGAGGTGGGCCGGCAGATTTACGACCTGCACATGATCATCCTCTGGATCTGCGTGGTGATCGGCATTGGCGTGTTTGGCGTGATGTTCTATTCCATCATCTACCACCGCAAATCCCGCGGCGTCACCCCGGCCACGTTCCACGAGAGCACCAAGGTGGAGATCCTGTGGACGGTCGTGCCGTTCATCATCCTCATCGGCATGGCAGTGCCGGCCACCAGCACCCTGATCGACATCTACGACAACGACGATGCCGAACTGGACGTGCTGGTCACCGGCTACCAGTGGAAGTGGAAGTACGAATACCTCGACGAGAACGGGGAAAACGTCAGCTTTTTCAGTAATCTGCGCACTCCCCAGAGCGAGATCTACAACACCGCGGACAAGGGTGAGCACTACCTGCTGGAAGTGGACGAGCCCCTGGTCCTGCCCGCGGGCACCAAGGTGCGCTTCCTCATTACCGCCAACGACGTGATCCATTCCTGGTGGGTGCCGGAACTGGCGGTAAAAAAGGACGCCATCCCCGGTTTCATCAACGAAACCTGGACGCGCACCGACCAGGAAGGCATCTACCGCGGCCAGTGCGCCGAGCTGTGCGGCAAGGACCACGGCTTCATGCCCATCGTGGTCCACGTGGTCAGCAAGGAAGAATACGGCCAGTGGCTGGGCGAGAAGCAGGCCGCGGCTGCCGAGATCAAGGAACTCATGGCGCAGACCTTTACCCTGGACGAGCTCATGGAGCGCGGCAAGGCGGTCTACGAGCGCAACTGCCTGGCCTGCCACGGTGCGTCCGGTGAAGGCGGCGTGGGTACGGCGATCGCCGGCAGCGCCATCGCCACCGGCGACCTCGACGGCCACCTCGACGTGGGCATCAACGGCGTACCCGGCACGGCCATGCAGGCTTTCGGCGCGCAGCTCAACGACGTAGACATGGCGGCGGTCATAACCTATCAACGCAACGCGTTCGGCAACAACATGGGCGACGCCGTCCAGCCGATCGACGTCTACAACCACAAGAAAGGCTAAGGAGGAGATAACGATGGGAGATCATCATCACGGTCCCGCCAAGGGCCTTTCGCGGTGGCTTTTCACCACCAACCACAAAGACATCGGCACCATGTACCTGTGGTTCGCCTTCGCCATGTTCCTGCTCGGCGGCTTCTTCGCCATGGTTATCCGCGCGGAACTGTTCCAGCCCGGCATGCAGCTGGTGGAGCCGGCGTTCTTCAACCAGATGACCACGATGCACGGGCTGGTCATGGTATTCGGCGCGATCATGCCGTCCTTCGTCGGCCTGGCCAACTGGCTGATCCCGATGATGATCGGTGCGCCGGACATGGCCCTGCCGCGTATGAACAACTGGAGCTTCTGGATTCTGCCGCCGGCGTTCCTGCTGCTCGCATCGACCCTGTTCATGGAAGGTGGCGCACCGGCCTTCGGCTGGACGTTCTACGCGCCGTTGTCGACGACTTATGCCCCGCCGTCGGTGACCTTCTTCATTTTCTGCATCCACATTCTCGGCCTGTCCTCCATCATGGGGTCCATCAACATCATCGCCACGGTGATGAACATGCGCGCCCCGGGCATGACCTACATGAAAATGCCGCTGTTCGTGTGGACCTGGCTTATCACCGCCTTCCTGCTGGTTGCGGTGATGCCGGTGCTGGCCGGCGCGGTGACCATGATGCTCATGGACGTGCACTTCGGCACCAGCTTCTTCTCCGCCGCCGGCGGGGGTGACCCGGTGCTGTTCCAGCACGTGTTCTGGTTCTTCGGTCACCCCGAGGTGTACATCATCATCTTGCCGGCCTTCGGCGTGGTGTCGCAGATCATCCCGGCTTTCTCCCGCAAGCCGCTGTTCGGTTACGACTCCATGGTCTACGCCACCGCCTCCATCGCCTTCCTGTCGTTCATCGTCTGGGCGCACCACATGTACACCGTCGGCATCCCCGTCGCCGGCGAGCTGTTCTTCATGTACGCGACCATGCTCATCGCGGTGCCCACCGGCGTGAAGGTGTTCAACTGGGTGACCACCATGTGGCGCGGCGCGCTGAGCTTCGAAACCCCCATGCTGTTCAGCATCGGCTTCCTGGTGCTGTTCACCCTGGGCGGTTTTACCGGCCTCATGCTGTCCATTGCACCGGCCGACTTCCAGTACCACGACTCCTACTTCGTGGTGGCGCACTTCCATTATGTGATGGTCGCCGGCGCGGTGTTCTCCATGACCGCCGCTGTCTACTTCTGGCTGCCCAAGTGGTGCGGCCGGATGTACAACGAGAGCATGGGCAAGACCCATTTCTGGATCTCGTTCATTGGCTTCAACCTGACGTTCTTCCCGCAGCACTTCGTCGGGCTGGCCGGCATGCCGCGCCGCATCCCTGACTACGCGTTGCAGTTCGCGGACTTCAACATGATGTCCAGTATCGGCGCGTTCATCTATGGCGCGTCGCAGCTGCTGTTCCTGTACAACGTGATCGCCACGATCGTTGCCGGCAAGCCGGTCTCCGACGAGAAAGTCTGGGATGGAGCCGAAGGACTGGAGTGGACCGTGCCGACGCCGGCGCCCTACCACACCTTCGAGGTGCCGCCGCGGATAGACCCGGCGCACGCGCACTCCTAGGAACAAGGCGGCGATGCTACGAATCAGCGACAACCCGGCGCTCGACACCTCGGCCAAACTGGTCGTCGTGGCGATCGCCATGTTCGCGTTCGTATTCGTGGTGATGGTGCCCCTGTACGACGTGCTGTGCGACGCCCTGGGCATCAACGGCAAGACCGCGGGCGAGGCCTACACCTCGGTCGAGGCCGGCGTGGACGAGAGCCGCGAGGTGACCATCCAGTTCATCGCCACCAACAACGAGGGCATGCCCTGGGAATTTCGCCCGCAGGTAACCATGATGAAGGTGAACCCGGGGGCTGTGAACGATACCGTGTTTTACGCGCGTAACCCGCTGCCCCAGGCGATGGTCGCCCAGGCGATACCGAGCGTGTCGCCGGCGCGGGCCGCGGCGTACTTTCACAAGACGGAGTGCTTCTGTTTCAACCAGCAGCCCCTGGAAGGCCTTGGCGACGCACAGATGCCCCTGCAGTTTATCGTCGACCAGGACCTGCCCGCCGACATCGGTACGATTACGCTGTCCTACACGATTTTTGATGTAACAGATATGGCGGCGGAGGCATTGGCCTCGCGCTGATGCGCGGTTGCCGCAACCGCGCGGATTATACGGAGAGAGAAGATGACATCGACTTCCACCGAGTACGAGAAGTACTACGTCCCGGAGAAGAGCAAGCTGGCGGTCTGCGCGACGATCGGCCTGGTGCTGAGCATATACGGCGCGGCGAGCATCATGAACGACATGACCTTCGGGGACCCGTCGGAGCCGACCAGTTCCTGGTCAATTTTCCTCTGCGGCCTGTTCTTTTTCATGGGCACCCTGTTTGTCTGGTTCCGCACCGCCATCCGCGAAAACATCGCCGGCATGAACAGTGTGCAGCTGAAGAAGTCCTACGTACTGGGTATGTTCTGGTTCATCTTCTCCGAGGTGATGTTCTTCTTCGCCTTCTTCGGCGCGCTGTTTTACGTGCGCACCCTGGCCGGGCCCTGGCTGGCCGGCGAGGGCGACGGGGGACGCATGAACGGCCTGCTCTGGCCGGGCTTCGAATTCTCCTGGCCGATGATGATCACGCCGCAGGAAGCCGTGGGCGGCGCCGCGGCCCAGCCGATCGCCAACAACGGTTCGTTCACCAGCGCCGAGACCAGCATGGCGTTCGCCGAGGCCAAGGCCTGGTACGCCTGGCTGCCGCTGTGGAACACCCTCATCCTGCTGTCCTCCAGCTTCACCTGCCACATCGCGCACCAGGGCATCCTCAACGGCGAGCGCAAGAAGTTCAACCTGTGGCTGGCGATCACCGTGCTGCTGGGCATTATCTTCCTCTGCCTGCAGGTGCTGGAGTACTACGAGGCCTACGCCCACTTCGGCCTGACCCTGAACTCCGGCATTTACGGCTCGACGTTCTTCATGCTCACGGGCTTCCACGGTTTCCACGTGTTCATGGGCATGACCATGTTGTTGATCCAGCTGCTGCGCTCGGTGCGTGGCGGGCACTTTACCGCGGATGACCACTTTGGCTTCGAGGCGTCGAGCTGGTACTGGCACTTCGTGGACGTGGTCTGGGTGTTCCTGTTCCTGTTCGTGTACATCCTGTAGCCAGCAGCTCCAATCGGCGCCCTGCCTCGTTGCAGGCGCCGGGAAGCTTGCCTACGTGCCGTCATGTAGACGCGAATCGCTTGCCATCCCCGCGTGGAGCACGAAATCACCAGTCATCCCGCACGGAGCGCGAAATCGCCCGTCATCCCCGCGCAAGCGGGGATCCAGTCCGGGCGCGAGATTCGACCACCACCGGCGCCGCGTCATCCCCGCGCAAGCGGGGATCCAGAAGCGCTTGCCCACACCCCCGGCCCAGAGGCTCAGTCCTGCGCCGTTTGGCTGGCGGGCCTGGGCCCGGCGTCCCACGGGTTGCGGTGTCCGAGCTGGCCGGTGGCCACGCCGAAGATGATCAGGCCCGCCAGGCACACGGCGAGCGCCAGGCGGACCCCCAAAGAATGGAAGGTACGCCGCTGGTTCTTGTCCCCCTGGTCGGTCATCAGGTAGTAGAATCCACTACCCAGGCTGGCGACCAGGGCAATCATGAACAGGACAATCGCGACTTTTAACAATGGCATTCTCCAACAGACATTGCGCGCAGTATAAACCAGCGCCGCCCGCGGCGCCGGGATGCCCGGCTTGCGCCCGGCCCGGGTGTGCGCCGTGACCACGCCTTTGCGCTTCGAGCCGGAGTGGCGCACCACGCTGTTCGCCGCGCTGCTGGTGCCGGCGCTGGCGGGCCTTGGCGTGTGGCAGCTGGCGCGGGCGGAGGAAAAGGCGGCTTTGCGCGCGGCCTTCGAGGCGCAGCAGGCGCGCAACCCGGCGCGCCTGGCGCAGCTCGCGGGAGCGCCCGCCGAAGAGTTGGCCTACCTGCCGGTGCAGCTGCGCGGTCGCTTTCTCCAGGACCGCTACTTCCTGCTCGACAACCGCATGCAGCACGGGCGCTACGGCAACGAGGTGGTCGGCGTGTTCGAGCTGGGCGACGGCGGCCTGGCCCTGGTCAATCGCGGCTGGGTGCCGGCGGACCCGGCGCGTCGTTCACTGCCCCAGGTGCCGCCCGTTCCCGGGGAGGTCACCCTGCGCGGGCAGATCTACGTCGCCCCCGGCAAGCCCTACCTGCTGCAGGAACAGAAATTTGCCAGCGGCTGGCCGCGGCGCGTGCAGGCGCTGGAGATGGACCGGCTGGCCGCCGAGCTGGGCGCTGAAGCCGGCGCCGGCGAGCTGTTCCCCTACCCCGTGCGCATAGACGCCGGTGAGCCCGGCGCCCTGTCGGTGGCGTGGAAAGTGGTCAATACCGGGCCGGCCAAACATGTTGGCTACGCCGTGCAGTGGTTCGCCATGTCCGCGGTACTGGCGCTGCTTTACGTCCTGCGCGGCAGCAACCTGCGCCAGTGGCTGGGCGCGCGGCGCGGGGGGGCGAGTTCATGACGACTCCGGCCCGGGGGCGCATGGTGCTGCTGCTGATCGCCGGCATCCCGCTGACCATGATTCTCGCCGCCACCTGGCTGTGGTTCTTCGTCGTGCGCGGCGACCTGGACCTGGTCAGCGCCCTGGGCACGGCCAACCGCGGCAGCCTGGTGCAGCCGCCCCGGCAAATCGACGCGGCGCCGCTGCGCGACGCCGATGGCGCGCCCCATCCCTACGCCAGCCTGGAGCCGCGCTGGACCATGCTCGTGCCCGGGAGGCAGGACTGCGCCGCCGACTGCGAGCACCTGCTCTACCTGACCCGGCAGATCCACGTCGCCACCGGCAAGTATTTCAACCGCCTGCAGCGCGTGTACCTCGGCGGGGCGGCGCCGCAGGTCACCGCCCTGGCGGTATCGCAGCTGTCCGACGGGCACCCTGCCCCGCCGAACCTCGCCGCCCTGGTGGACGGCGAGCACCGCGGGCTGGTCGCCCTGCACAGCGACCCGCAGGCCCTGGCCGCGCTGTTTCCCGAACACGACCAGGACCCCAGCACCTGGTACCTGGTGGACCCTCGCGGCTGGATCATGATGTCCTACAATAGCGAGGTCGGTTACAAGGATGTCATCGCTGACCTGAAATTCCTGCTGAAGAACTCCAGTGGCTGAGACCCCGATGAGTGAGATGCAACAGACAGGCGCGGCGACCTGGCGCGACTACAAGGAGCTGACCAAGCCCAATGTCGTGCTGCTGATGATCCTGACCTCGGTGATCGGCATGTTCATGGCGGTGCCGGGCATGGTGCCCCTGCGCGTGCTGCTGCTGGGCAATCTCGGTATCGCCCTGTGCGCCGGCGCGGCGGCGGCGGTCAATCACCTGGTGGACCAGCGCGTCGACCAGAAGATGGCCCGCACCCGCAAGCGCCCCCTCGCCCAGGGCCGCGTGGGCAACCTGCAGGCGGGCCTGTTCGCCCTGGCGCTGGGCGCCGCCGGCATGTACATCCTGCTGCGCTGGATCAACCCGCTCACCGCGTGGCTGACCCTGGCTTCCCTGGTCGGTTACGCCTTTGTCTACACCATGTTCCTGAAGCGCGCCACGCCGCAGAATATCGTTATCGGCGGTCTCGCCGGGGCCGCCCCGCCCCTGCTCGGCTGGACCGCGGTGACCGGCGAGATCCACGGCCACGCGCTGTTGCTGGTGCTGATTATCTTCGCCTGGACACCGCCCCATTTCTGGGCCCTGGCCATTGCCCGGCGCGAGGAGTACGCGGCGGTGGAGATACCCATGTTGCCGGTGACCCACGGGGTGGCCTTCACCAAGCTGCATATCCTGCTCTACACCATCATCATGTTCCTGATCACCCTGCTGCCCTTCGCCACGCGCATGAGCGGCCCCCTGTACCTGCTTGGGGCGGTGGTGCTCGGGGGCGGTTTTCTCTTCTGGGCCGTGGAGCTGTTGCGCGACAGGAACCCCAAGGCGCCGATGGAGACCTTTCGCTACTCGATCATCTACCTCATGGCCCTGTTCGTCATCATGCTGATAGACCACTACCTGTTTCCCATACAGGGCAGCGGGGGCTATGCCGCGTGAGCCAGTCGCGCCGGGTCGCCCTGACCATCGCCCTGTTGCTGCTGTTCATGGCGCTGCTGGTGGGAGGCTTTGTCTACCGCATGGGCGTGCCGCGCACGATGAGCCCGCTGGAGATGCAGGTCAACGGGCTCTACCTGCACGAGACGCCGCGCAATTTCGGCGAGATCCGCCTGCTGGACCACCACGGGGCGGCGTTCACCCGGGAGCGGTTCGAGGGGCGCTGGAGCCTGGTGTTCTTCGGCTTTACCCACTGCCCGGATATCTGCCCTACCACCATGTCGTTTCTCGACGGCTTTGTCGGCGCCCTGGACGACGACGAGGCGGCGGATACGCAGGTGGTGATGGTGAGCGTCGACCCGGCGCGAGACACGGTGGAGCAATTGGCCAGCTACGTGCCCTACTTCAACGAGGCGTTCGTCGGCGTGACCGGTGAGTTCCTGGATGTGCACCGTTTCGCCACCGCGTTGAACACCCCGTTCCGCAAGGTGCCCGGGCAGGGCGACGACTACCAGGTAGATCATAGTGCCAATGTGGTACTGATAAACCCCCGGGGGGACTATCACGGCTTCTTCAAGGCGCCGCTGGACCAGGCGAAGATGTTGAGCACCTATCGCTCAGCCCGCACCGCCTGGGACAAGTCCTTCTGAGGCGGGCGACTTACAGTTAGTTGTTGCTGACTAACTGGGTGTCGCCGGCGTACTCGGCGGGCAGGCTCAGCTCCAGCTCTCGCGCCAGGCGGCTGTCCAGGTCGCCCTTGATCTCACTGGCGATCTGCCCCTGCAGGGAAGCTTCCACCGTGTAAGTTTCATATTGGCTCTCAGTGTCGCTCGTCGCCGCGTCGCGGTAGGCGGCCTGCTGGCTGCCCCAGCCCGCCTGGGCGATGCCCGCGGCGGCCGACACGCTGTCCTGGGCCGTCGCCGTGGTTGCGGCAAGGGCCGTCAGCAGCCCTGCGATCAGTCGTGTAGTCATCGTTACTCTCCATCGAGTGTTACTGTAAGTGTTACCATGGTAACATCTTTCGGCCATTGTATACCCCTATGGCCGCGATACAGATCACCTAATGTCGCAGAAATGCTGGAAGAATCAATGTTAAGTTGTTGTTTTTGAACTTTTCTCGACTTTTTATTAACAATCGTTAAGAACAGTAACGGCAAATTGTGAAAAAGTAACAGTTGTGCACCTGGCCGCGCGGCGCGCGCCGCCCTGTGTCGCCGCCGCACCCCGGCCCTGTCGTGGCAATTTCCCGGCGGATGGGCTTTAATGCCTGTCGTGCGGCGCGGCGGGCGCCCCCGGGCCGATCGCGTCGCCCGACCCCATTGAACGTGTGAGTCCTATGCCCGCGAAACCTGCCCCCATCGTCCTGGTGGATGGATCGTCCTACGTCTACCGCGCTTTCCACGCCCTGCCCATGCTGACCACCTCCGACGGCCGCAACACCGGCGCGGTGCGCGGCGTCATCAGCATGTTGCGCAAGCTGGTGACCGAGTACCCGGACAGCCCGGTGGCGGTGGTCTTCGACGCCAAGGGGAAGACGTTTCGCGACGACATCTTCGCGCAATACAAGGCCAACCGGCCGCCCATGCCGGACGAGCTGCGCGAGCAGATCGAACCCATCCACGAGATCGTCAAGGCCATGGGCCTGCCGTTTATCTGTGAACCCGGAGTGGAGGCGGACGATGTCATCGGCACGCTGGCGCGGCGCGCCAGCGCCGAGGGCAGGGCGGTCGTCATCTCCACCGGCGACAAGGACATGGCCCAGCTGGTCGATGCCAACACCACCCTGGTCAACACCATGACCGAGACGACGCTGGACGAGGCCGCGGTGGAGGAAAAATTCGGTATACCCCCGGCGCGGATCATCGACTTCCTGGCGCTGATGGGCGACAAGGTCGACAACATCCCCGGTGTACCCGGTGTCGGCGAGAAGACGGCCCTTGGCCTGTTGCAGGGCCTGGGTGGCCTCGAGGACATCTACGCCAACCTGGACAAGGTGGCGGGGCTGTCCCTGCGCGGCGCCAAGAGCCTGGGTGCGAAACTGGAAGCGCAGCGCGACAACGCCTACCTGTCCTATGAACTGGCCACGATCAAGACGGACGTCGAACTGGCCCTGGCTCCCTCGGAACTGGCCAACGCGGCGCCGGACAACGCCGCGCTGGTCGACTGGTTCACCCGCCTGGAGTTTCGCGGCTGGCTCGACGAGTTGCTCGGGGAGGGCGGCGAGGAGGCGGCGCCGGCGCAGGACGTCAACTACGCCATCATCACCGCACAGGAGGAACTCGACGCCTGGCTGGACGTCCTGCAGCAGGCCGAGTTGTTCGCCTTCGATACGGAAACCACCAGCCTGGACTACATGGCCGCGCGCATCGTCGGCGTGTCGTTCGCGGTGGAGCCGGGTACGGCGGCCTACGTGCCTCTGGGCCACGACTACCTGGGCGCGCCGCCGCAACTGGAGCGCGACGCCGTGCTGGAGCAGCTGCGGCCGCTGCTGGAAGACGAATCCCGCGCCAAGGTCGGGCAGAACCTCAAGTACGACGCCAGCGTGCTGGCCAACCACGGCATCACCCTGCGCGGCATCCGCTTCGACACCATGCTCGAATCCTACGTGCTGGATTCCACCGCGACGCGCCACGACATGGACAGCCTCGCGCTGAAATACCTGGGCCGCAAGACCATCCACTTCGAGGATATCGCCGGCAAGGGGGCGAAACAGCTGAGCTTCAATGACATCAAGCTGGAAGAGGCCGGGCCCTACGCCGCCGAGGACGCCGATGTCACCTTGCAACTGCACCGGGCGCTGTGGCCGAAGCTGCAGGGGCAGGGCGAGTTGACCTGTGTGTTCACCGATATCGAGGTGCCGCTGGTGCCGGTGCTGTCGCGCATCGAGCGCCGCGGCGCGCTGATCTCGCGGGAAATGCTGGACGCGCACAGCGCCCGGCTGGGCGAGCGGCTGCTGCAACTGCAGCAGGAGGCCTACGACATGGCCGGGCAGGAGTTCAACCTCGGTTCGCCGAAGCAGCTCGGCGAGATCCTGTTTGAGAAACTCGAGTTGCCGGTGATCAAGAAGACGCCCAAGGGCGCGCCGTCCACCGCCGAGGAGGTGCTGGTCGAACTGGCGCTGGATTACCCACTGCCGAAACTGCTGCTGGAGTACCGCAGCCTGAGCAAGCTCAAGTCCACCTACACCGACAAGCTGCCCGGGATGATCAACGCGGAGACGGGGCGGGTGCACACCTCCTACCACCAGGCGGTGACTGCCACCGGGCGGCTGTCCTCCTCGGACCCCAACCTGCAGAACATCCCGATTCGCACGGAGGAGGGCAGGCGCATCCGCCAGGCCTTCATCGCGCCGCAGGGCTACCGCATCCTCGCCGCCGACTATTCGCAGATCGAGCTGCGCATCATGGCGCACCTGTCCGGCGACGAGGGCCTGCTGCGCGCCTTCAACGAGGGCCAGGACGTGCACCGCGCCACCGCCGCGGAAGTGTTCGAGGTCGGCGTGGAGTCGGTCTCCGCGGAACAGCGACGCAAGGCCAAGGCGATCAACTTCGGCCTGATCTACGGCATGTCGGCCTTCGGCCTGGCGCGGCAGTTGCACCTGGGCCGCCACGAGGCGCAGGAGTACATCGACCGCTACTTCGAGCGCTACCCCGGCGTGGCCGACTACATGGACAGCACCCGCGCCCTGGCCAGGGAACAGGGCTATGTGGAGACGCTGTTCGGCCGCCGCCTGTACCTGCCGGAGATCAACGCGCGCAACAAGATGCGCGTGCAGGCCGCAGAGCGCACCGCCATCAACGCGCCCATGCAGGGCACCGCCGCGGACATCATCAAGAAGGCGATGCTGGCGGTGGATGACTGGCTGCAGGGCGGCGCGGCGGATGCGCGCATGATCATGCAGGTGCACGACGAACTGGTGTTCGAGGTGGCCGCCGCCGAGGTGGAGGCGGTCGGCGAGAAGATCTGCGCGCTCATGTCCGGCGCCGCCGAACTGGCCATCCCGCTGCTGGTCGAGGCGGGGGTCGGCGACAACTGGGACGAGGCCCACTGAGCGGCCGCGCCCGGGCGCGCCAGCCGTGGCAGGGCCTGAACAGGGGTGCCCCGCCGCCCACTGGTTCAGCGCCGTCGCTGCGGGTGGCGCATAAGGAGAGCTGCCTCACACTTCGGGAACTTATGCGCGGCGGGCGGGTCACAGTTACCGTAGCGTCTGCTACATTCGTTAGTGACTATCTCCGTGGTCACGAATGGAAAGTCTCTAGTTCCCAGAGACCCTAGGTGTCCCGGCTGCCTTGCCCCTAAAGGCAGCCGGGTTTTTTACCCCGGCCCTTCCTCTTCCTCCTGCGCGTAGACGCTGGCGTCCGTCAGCCAGGCGTCCAGCACCTGCCTGAGTTCGCCGTGGCCGTCGTGCTTGAGCGCGGAAAACAGCTGTGCGCTGACCATGCCTTCCCACGGCGCGATCTCGCCGCGCACCGCCAGCAGCGCCTGGCTGGCCGCGCCGCGCTTGAGCTTGTCGGCCTTGGTCAGCAGGATGTGCACGGGCATGGCGGCGGCCACCGCCCAGTCGAGCATCTGCTGGTCGAAGGGCTGCAGCGGGTGGCGCACGTCCATCAGCAGGATCAGGCCGCGCAGGCTCTGGCGCCGCTGCAGGTAGTACTCGAGCTGTTTCGTCCACTCCTTTTTTACCGCCTGGGGCACCTTGGCGAAGCCGTAGCCCGGCAGGTCCACCAGGCGCTGGCAGTCGGACAGCTCAAAAAAGTTGATCAGCTGGGTGCGCCCGGGTGTCCGGGAGGTCTTGGCGAGCTTCTTGTTACCAGTCAAGCTATTGATAGCACTGGATTTTCCAGCGTTGGAGCGGCCCGCGAAGGCGACCTCCCAGCCCGTGTCCCCGGGGCACTGGGACAGCTTCGCGGCGCTGGTGAGGAAGCGCGCGCGGCGGTAGTCCGGGACCTCCGGGGTGGATGCTGGCTCGGAATCTGTCATCGGCGGGGATCGCCTTTTTCGCTGGGGGTATCTCGTATATAATGCCACAGCTTTTTTTCGCCTGTTATCAAATGCTTGAGCGCCGTGTGGGCGCGTTGAATCCCCGTGAGGAATTGCCATGAAAAAGCTGTTTGCCGTCGCACTGATGAGCCTGGCCGCCAGCGCCTGGGGCGCTGATGCCCCGCCCAAGTACCAGACTTCCTGCTTCGCCTGCCATATGTCCGGCGCGGCCGGCGCGCCCAAAACCGGTGACACGGCAGCCTGGGAAGAGCGCATGGCCAAGGGCATGGACGCGCTCGTGGCGTCGGTTAAAAACGGCCTCAACGGCATGCCGCCCACCGGTTTGTGCGCGGACTGTACTGACGAAGAATACAAGGCCCTGATCGAATTCATGGCCGCCCCGCAGTAAGCGGGTCTACGCCAACCTTAGGAACTGACATGAAAAACGTTGTAATTCTGCTCGGCCTGACCCTGGGCTGGGCCGGCGGCGCCTTTGCCGCAGACGCCAGGCCCGCCGGCGACGCCGCCGCGGGCGAAGCCCAGACCGCCGTTTGCGCCGCCTGCCACGGCGCCGATGGCAACAGTATCGCGCCTTTCCCCAAGCTGGCGGGGCAGGGTGAGAAGTACCTGTACAAGCAATTGCAGGATATCCGCGACGGCGCGCGGCAGGTGCCGACCATGGTAGGCCAGCTCGACAACAAGAGCGACCAGGACCTGGCGGATATCGCCGCCTACTACGCCGCGCAGGCGCGCAGCGGCGGCCACACCGACCCGGACCTGCTCGAGCTGGGCCAGCAGGTCTACCGTGGCGGCGTGGCCGGGCGCAAGGTCGCCGCCTGTACCGCCTGTCACTCTCCCACCGGCCAGGGCAACGACCCGGCGGGCTACCCGTCGCTGGCCGGTCAGCACGCCCAGTACGTGGCCGACCAGTTGCGCGCCTACCGCAAGGGCTACGAGGACCCGGCCGGGCGCACCAACGACGGTGACACCAGGATCATGCGCAGTAACGCCTTCGGCCTCAGCGACCTGGAAATCGAGGCGGTGGCCAGCTATGTAGCGGGCCTCAAGTAAGCGCCCACGCGAACGCCGCGCGCCATTTGCTGTCAGAAACAGCAGCGACAAAACCGACGCCACCTTCGAGGAGAAACCGATGATCAAGCGCCTGTTCCTGCCCCTGTCACTGCTGTTCCTGGCCATGGCCTGTTCCGCCCAGGACAGCCCCACTTACGTGGCGGGCCAGCACTACGACGTGATCAACAGCCAGGTCGCCAGGACGGCCCCGCGCGACAAGATCGAGGTGGCGGAGTTCTTCTGGTATGGCTGCGGCCACTGCTACACCTTCGAACCGATGCTGCAGGAATGGAAGAAGACCCTGCCGGATGACGTGGCCGTGCGCCCGATCCCGGCGGTGTGGCGCGATGTCATGGAACTGCACGCGCGGGCGTATTTTACCGCCGAGGCCCTGGGTGTCGTCGACACCGTGCACCCGGCCCTGTTCCAGGCCATGCACGTGGACCGCAAGCGCCTGGGATCGGAGGAAGAGATCGCCCAGGTGTTTGTCGCCAACGGCGTTGCCCGTGAAGACTTCGACAACACCTTCGGCTCCTTCGGCGTCAGCAGCCAGGTGCGCCAGGCCATGGCTGCGGCCAAGGGCGCCGGCATTACCGGCACCCCGGCAATGATGGTCGAGGGCAAGTACCACATCAGCGCCGGCAAGGCGGGCAGCCAGGCCGATATGCTCAAGGTCGCCGACTTTCTCGTCGAGAAGGAACGCGCGGCCAGGGCCGCGCAGCAAGCCGGCGGCTAGTTCGTCAGCTTCCCGGGCGCCGCGCTCGCGGCGCCCTCCTCAGATGGCCAGCCACTCCGGCACCGGCAGTCCCTTGTTCTCCAGGAACACCGGGTTGAACAGCTTGCTCTGGTAGCGGTTGCCGTAGTCGCACAGCACCGTGACGATGGTGTGCCCCGGGCCCAGCTCCCGCGCCAGGCGCACCGCGCCGGCGATGTTCAGGCCGGAGGTCCCGCCCATGCAAAGCCCCTCGTGGCGCAGCAGGTCGAAGATGTAGGGCAGCGCCTCCACGTCTGTCACCGTCCAGGCGTGGTCCACGCGCGCCTGCGCGGCGTTGCCGGTGACGTGGCCGATGCCCACGCCCTCGATAATGGAGTCCCCCTCCGAGGCCCGCGCTTCGCCGTGGCTGAAGTAGTCGCATAACACGGCCCCGGCCGGGTCCACCAGGCCGATGGCGATAGCGGGGTTGTGCTCCTTGAGTGCGTTGGAGACGCCGGCGATGGTGCCCCCGGTGCCCGCCGCGCAGATGAAGCCGTCCACCTTGCCGTCGGTCTGTTGCCAGATCTCCTGGCCGGTGGTGCGCGCGTGGATCTCCATGTTCGCCAGGTTGTCGAACTGTCGCGCCCAGATCGCGCCGTGCGCTTCCTTTTGCGCGTACTTCTGCGCCATGCGCTCGGCAGTGTGGATGTAGTGATTGGGGTCCTTGTAGCTGGTCGCCGCGACCAGGTGCAGGTCGGCGCCGAGCAGTTCCAGGGCGTCAATTTTCTCCTTGCTCTGGGTGGCGGGCATGACCACCGTGCTGGTATAGCCCAGCGCATTGGCCAGCAGGGTCAGGCCGATGCCGGTGTTGCCCGCCGTGCCCTCGACGATGCGCCCGCCCGGTTCCAGTTCCCCGGCCTGTTCCGCGGCGCGGATGATGCCCAGGGCGGTGCGGTCTTTCACCGAGCCGCCGGGGTTGAGGAATTCCGCCTTGCCCAGGATGGTGCAGCCGGTGAGCTGCGACACCTGCTGCAGGTGCAGCAGGGGGGTGTTGCCGATCAGCCCGGTGACGTCGCTGGCTGTTTGCACGTGTTGTTCTCCCGATGAATCACCGCCGAGTATGCCACAGGCCGGCGCCGCGGGTCAGGGGTGGGCGCGCTCGCGCCGGCGGAAAAGCACGACACACAGCGCCAGCGCCAGCAGCGTGGCGCCGAACATGGCCACCAGCATGGGCATGGGCGTGTCCAGCAGGAACAGGCCGACCAGGGCGGTGGCGCTGCCCGAGATCGTCATCTGCACGAAGCCCAGCAGTGCCGAGGCCGTGCCGGCGATGTGCGGAAAGGGCCGCAGGGCCACCGCCATGGCGTTGGGCAATACCAGGCCCATGCCGGCGGCATAGAACAGCATGGGCAGGATCAGCACCCAGATATTTTGCGGCAACAGGTAGCCGCCCAGCAGCATCACGCTGCAGGCGCCGGTGTTCAGCGAGGCGCCGAACAGTACGGTCCACTCCGCCGCGTGGCTGCGGGTGAGGCGTGCGCTGAGCGCGCTGCCGAGCATGTACCCGATCACGGAACTGAGAAAGATGAAGCCGAACAGTTGTACCGGTACGCCGAGCATGTCGATGTAGACGAAGCTGGAACAGGAAATATAGGTCATCAGCCCGGCGTAGATGCAGCCGCTGCCCACGGTCGCGGTGAGATAGGTCGGGTCGCGCAGCAGCAGCGCGTAGTTGCGCGCGATGATCACCGGGTGCAGGCTCTGTTTCACTGGCAGCGATTCCGGCAGGAAACGCGTCACCAGCAACAGGGTGGCCGCGCCGTACAGCGCGAGGAAAAGAAAAATGAACGGCCAGGGCAGCCACAGCAACAACACGCCGCCCAGGGTCGGGGCGACCGCCGGCGCCAGCGCCATGAGCATGGCGATCAGCGACAGGGCGCGGGCCGCGTCGGTGGGGCCGAACATATCCCGCGCGATGGTGCGCCCGATGGTCGGGCCGACGCAGGCGCCCACACCCTGCAGGAAGCGGAACAGCAGCAGTTCTTCCACGCTGGTCGAGTAGCTGCAGCCCAGGCACGCCGCCGCGAACAGGGCCCCGCCGCCGAGCAGCACGGGCTTGCGCCCGATGCGGTCCGCCAGCGGCCCGCACACCAGGTGGAAGAGGGCGAACCCGGCGAGGTAGCTGCTCAGGGTCAGGTGCATGTGGCTGATGTCGGTGTCCAGCGCCGTCATCATCAGCGGCATGGCGGGGATGTACATGTCCACGCTCAGTGGCCCCACGGCAACCAGTGCCGCCAGCACGGCCAGCAGCCAGGGGGAATCGCGGTGGAGGAAGCGTGCGGACATGGGGCGGCGATGCTAGCGGATGCCCGCGCATAAGGCAAAGCCGCCGCGCCGCCACAGCGGCGTGCGGGGGCGGCCGCAGGGCGTTAGCGGGTGAGCGCGGAGAGACCTATTTCTCGAAGTTCATCACCGCCTTCCACCACAACTTCGGCAGCAGCGCGCGCCACAGGTACAGCATACGCGCCTGCCCCGGGTAGATGATGTCGCGGTCCTTGCGCACGCCTTCCTCGATGGCGTCGATCATTGTTTCCGGGTCCGCCAGGCGTCCCTTCTTTTTTGCCTCGATGATGCTGCCGGGTGTGTCGGTGGCGATGGTCTGGTCCACCAGCGGTGTGTTCACCGCGGGCGGGCACACCAGGTGGACGCGCACGCCGCTGTTGCGGATCTCGTTTTGCAGCACTTCGATATAGGCATTGACCGCCGCCTTGGTCGCGCAGTAGGCGCCCATCTTCGGCACCAGCGCGATGCCGGCAATGGAGCCGAAGGCGATGATGCGCCCGCTGCCGCGCGCGGTCATCGCCGGCAGTACCGCGCGCACCATGTAGGTGGTGCCGAAGTAGTTGATGCGGAACAGGCGCTCCATGTCCTCGTGGCTGTGCTCGTCCAGGCGGTAGCTGGGCATCAGCGCCGCGGCGTGCAGCAGCAGGTCGATGGGTCCCAGCGCCTCGGCGACCGCCGCGACCTGCGCTTCCACCTCCTGCAGGTTGGAGATGTCGCAGCGGTAGGCGCTGATGTTGTCGCTCTCCGCCGCGGTGTCCGCCAGGGCCTGGTCGTTGACGTCGAAGATCGCCACCCGGGCGCCCTGTGCCGCCAGTCGTCGCGCGGCGATCTGGCCCATGCCGCTGGCGCCGCCGGTAACCAGGGCGACCTTGCCTGCCATGTCGATCATAGAAACCCCGCGAAAGCTCGATGTTGGTGAGCGCACCATACTGCGCCGCGGCGCGCCGCGCGGCAAGTCTCGCGGGCCGCGTGGCGGCGGGCGGTTTACCAATTCACGCCGGCGTCAGCTCGGTGGTGTCGCCGATGTGGTCCAGCGGCAGGTCCGTGCGCTGCACCACGCGGCGCAGCTCGAAGCTGGAGTGCACGCCGGTCACCCCGGGAATGCGGGTGAGCCGGCCTAGCAGGAATTTCTCGTAGTACTCCATGTCCGGCACCACCGCGCGCAACAGGTAGTCCGAGGACTGGCCGGTCACCACGGAGCAGTCCATGACCTCCGGGTAGTCCCTGACCTCGGCCTCGAAAGCCTCGAAGCGGTCCGGCGTGTGGCGGTCCATACTGATGCCGATGTAGGCGGTAAGCTTCAGCCCCAGGCGCGCCTGGTCCAGCAACGTGACGTGGGCGCGGATGATGCCCGACTCCTCCAGGCGCCGTACGCGGCGTGAGCAGGGGGTGGGGGACAGGCCCACCGCCTCGGCCAGTTCCAGGTTGCTGATGCGGGCGTTGCCCTGCATGAGCCTGAGAATGCGGCGATCGGTGCGGTCGAGTTTCATGGTGTCTCCTGGCGGCTATCGGGCGCTGATGGAACATTATCACTACATAATCGGCATTTTATAGAGACATATTCCATATTTACCGCCATCAAGCGAAATATTTGCATACATTCGCTACGCCCACCCGCCTATACTGTGCACCTGGCTGTCGAGCACCTGTCGCGGCGGGTCCCCCAGGCTTACCGGCCCCGGGGCACCCCGTACGCCGCCCCAAAAGGGCATGTACCGCGGGTCAGCAGCCACCTAATTCAATACCATGCTCACTGCCACGGAAGCCGCACATGAACACCTTCGATCACAGCAAGTACAAGCCGTTCCAGCCGGTGTCCCTCCCGGGTCGCCAGTGGCCGGACCGGGTTATCCAGCACGCGCCGCGCTGGTGCAGCGTGGACCTGCGCGACGGCAACCAGGCGCTGATCGAGCCGATGACCGCGCGGCAGAAGTCCCAGCTCTGGGACCAGCTGGTGAAAATCGGCTTCAAGGAGATCGAGGTCGGCTTTCCCTCCGCGTCCAGCCACGACTACGACTTCGTGCGCGAGTTGATCGACAACGACCGCATCCCCGAAGACGTCACCATCCAGGTGCTCACCCAGGCGCGGCCGGACCTGATCGAGAAGACCTTCCAGGCGCTCAAGGGCGCGCGCCGGGTCATCGTGCACGTGTACAACTCCACCTCCACGGTGCAGCGTGAACAGGTGTTCGGGCTGGACCGCGCGGGCATCGTCGACATCGCCGTGCAGGGCGCGAAGCTGGTGCAGGAATGCGCCGCGCGCCACCCGGACACCGAGTGGGTGTTCGAGTACTCGCCGGAGAGCTTTACCGGCACCGAGCTGGATTTCGCCGTGGAGGTCTGCGACGCGGTCACCGCGGTGTGGCAGCCCACGCCCGACAGGCCGGTGATCATCAACCTGCCGGCGACCGTGGAGATGAGCACACCGAACGTGTACGCGGACCAGATCGAGTGGTTCTGCTCCCGCGTGGCGCGCCGCGACAGCATCCTCGTCTCCCTGCACACGCACAACGACCGCGGCTGCGCCGTGGCCGCCGCCGAGCTGGGCGTGCTGGCCGGCGCCGACCGTGTCGAGGGCACCCTGTTTGGCAATGGCGAGCGCACCGGCAACATGGATATCATCACCATGGCCATGAACCTCTACAGCCAGGGCGTCGACCCCGAGCTGCAGCTGGCCAACATGGACGAGATCCTGCAGACCAGCCGCGAGTGCACACAGCTTCCGGTGCACCCGCGCCACCCCTACGCCGGCGAGCTGGTGTTCACCGCGTTTTCCGGCAGTCACCAGGACGCCATCAAGAAATGCCTGGCCGTGCGTGACGGGCAGGGCGACGAGCCCGAGCCCTGGGAGGTGGCCTACCTGCCCATCGACCCGGCGGATATCGGTCGCTCCTACCAGGAGGTCATCCGCATCAACAGCCAGTCGGGCAAGGGCGGCATCGCCTATGTGCTGCAGCGTGACTACGGCCTGGAGCTGCCGCGCTGGCTGCAGATCGACTTCAGCCGCACGGTGCAGGCCTACGCCGAGGAGCGCGAAGTCGAAGTCAGCTCCGAGGAGATCTTCCGCCTGTTCGAGGCCACCTACCTGGACGCCGACGGCCGCTTCCGTCTCGGCGACTACCAGGTCAGTCGCGAGGACAAGGTGGACAAGCTGCAGGCCGACCTGGTCTCCGGCGGTGCGACGCATGCCCTGGCCGGGTCGGGCAACGGCGTGGTGGCCTCGTTTGTCGACGCCATGCAGCGCTTCACCGGCAAGCAGATCGTGCTGGTGGAGTACAACGAGCACGCCCTGAGCCACAGCGCGGATGCCGAGGCGGTGTGCTATATCCAGCTGAACATCGACGGCGATCGCTTCTGCGGCGTGGGACGCAGCCACGACATCATCCAGGCCTCCCTGGACGGTATTCTCGGCGCCATCAACCGCGCCGCGGAAGGTGAACACATCGCGGCGGCCTGAGCCGCCGCGGTGGATTTCCGCCATTTTCGGGCATTTGTGTGCGTTTGTGCACACTATGCGTAGCCACGGCCGCGGCGCTGGGTTAATGTTGGGGCGACACCAGTGATGTGGAGGGCAGGGCGAGCCTGAGTCGCCCGCAAGCCGGCCATGGGCAGCAGCCACCGCAACAATGCAGAGGGTCGCGCCTGGCAGCGTGCCTGGCGCCACTTCACCGAGTCCTTCTCCGGCGACCTGCTCAAGCCCCAGCGCGCGCAGGACGGCGAGAAGACCGACGAGTGGCGCGACCGCCGGCGCCGCAACGCCTACCGCTACATTCTCGCCATTATCGGCGTCGTTCTCCTGCCGGTCACCGGCTATAACTTCTACGTGGACGAAATCTTCGTCGGCGGCGGCCTGCTGACGCTGCTGGTGGTGGTGCTGGGCAATATCGCGCTGCTGTCCAGCGGGCGCGAGGCGGCGGCCTCGCCGCACGTGGTGCTGCTGTTCAGCATCGGCCTGGTCATGCTCGCCTACCATCGCGGGCAGGATTTCGCCCTCTTTCTGATGTTTCCCTTGCTGGTGGCCCTGCCGGTGCTGGTGCGCATGCGCTGGGCGGCGGGCATCCTGCTGCTCAGCGGCCTGGTGGCGGCGCCGATCATCCTGGCGCGTTCCGAACCCATGGCCAGCTTCGTCATCGGCCTGAGCCTCGGCCTGAGCTGGCTGGTCAGCGCCTGGCTGGTGTTTGCCGTGAGCGAACAATCGCGGCGCCTGCGCAGCATGGCGATCACCGACCCCCTCACCGGCGCCTACAACCGGCGCTACCTCGAGTTGCGCGCCGCCAAGAGCCTGGAGAACTGGCAGCGTTACGAGCGCCTCGAAACGATGATGGTCATCGACATAGACCACTTCAAGCGCATCAACGACCAGTTCGGGCACGCCGAGGGCGACAGGGCGCTGAAGGCGTTGGTCGACCTGCTCAAGGCGCGCGTGCGCAGCGTCGACACCCTGTGTCGTTTCGGCGGTGAGGAATTCGTCCTGCTGCTCAGCGAGGCGGATGTGCACCAGGGCAAGCAGGTGGGCAACAAGCTGCGCAAGGCCGTGGAAGGTGCGAAGATCCTGCCGCGGGGCAGCATGACCATCAGTGTCGGGCTGTGCGAGGTGAGCCAGGCGGATACGGTGGACCAGTGGCTGAAACTGGCCGATACTGCCCTCTACCTGGCGAAGAAGAACGGCCGCAACCGGGTCGAGGTCGCATCGACCAGCCCGGTCAAGGTCGTGCCGATTTCCAAGACGGTACCCGACTGGCGATAGACCGCGTGAACACACTTTTCCGTTGGCTGGTCCCAGCCTGCCTGGGCCTCTTCCTGCTCGGTTGCAGCAGCACCAAGTTCATGTACAACCGCCTCGATTTCATCGTGCCCTGGTACGTGGACGGCTACGCCGATCTCGACCGCGAGCAGGAGGCCTACCTCGACGAACTGCTCGCCCCCTTTCTCGCCTGGCACCGCGCGCAGGAGCTGCCGCTGTACGTGCAGACACTACAGGAGTTCGAGGCCAGCCTGGACCAGCCGGTCAGCGCCGCGAGCATGACTGCCCTGACACGCAGGTTCGAGCGCGCCTGGTACCGCATCGAGGACAACGCGCTGGACTGGCTGCTGGACCTGGGCGGGCGGCTGTCGGACGAGCAGATGGACAAGTTCATGCAGAGCCTGTGGGAGGAACACGAGGAGTTCAGGGAGGAGTACCTGGAGCGCAGCGACAAGGAGTACTACGAGGACACCCTGGACAGCTTCCTCGACAACAGCCGCGATTACCTCGGCAGGTTGTCACAGGAACAGCGCGCCATGCTGGAGGCGGCCAATGCCCGCCTGGTGCGCTCCGACGCCGCTTTCGCCGGCGATCGCGCCGCCTGGCTGCGCCAGCTCGAGGGGCTGTTACAGCGTGAGCCCGGCTGGCAGTTGCGTGTGCGCGAGGCGGTGGAGGCGCGGCGCGGCAATGCGCCTGCCGAGTACCAGAAGGTGTACGACCACAACCTGGCGGTGATCCAGCAGGCGATTGTCGAGCTGCTCAACTCGCGCAGCGAGAAACAGGACCGCCACCTGCGCAGGAAGCTGGCGGACCTGCGCGAGGACCTGGAGAAGCTGGTCGCCCAGGGCGAGAAGGACAAGGGCCCGCCCGCCGCCGAGCGACAGGCCGATTCAGTCCAGCAGTGACAGGTCGCGCACCGCGCCCTTGTCCGCGCTGGTGACCATCCTGGCGTAGACTTTCAGCGCCGGGCTGACCTGCCGTGGGCGGGGATGCTCCGGACGCCACGCTTTCACGCCGCGCGCCTCCATGGCCTGCCGCCGCTCGGCCAGTTCCTCGTCGCTGAGCCTGACATTGATGCTGCGCGCGGGGATGTCGATATCGATGATATCGCCGTCCTGCACCAGGCCGATGGCGCCGCCGGCGGCGGCCTCCGGGGATACGTGGCCGATGGACAGGCCGGAGGTGCCGCCGGAAAAGCGCCCGTCGGTAAGAAGCGCGCAGTCCTTGCCCAGGCCCCTGGACTTGATGTAACTGGTGGGGTAGAGCATTTCCTGCATGCCCGGCCCGCCGCGCGGCCCCTCGTAGCGCACGATCACCACGTCGCCGGCTTTGACCTTGTCGCCGAGGATGTCCTCCACCGCCTGGTCCTGGCTCTCGCACACGTGCGCCGGGCCGGAGAAGGTGAGGATGGAGTCGTCCACACCGGAGGTTTTCACCACGCAGCCGTCCAGGGCGATATTGCCCTTGAGCACGGCCAGGCCTCCCTCCAGGGAGAAGGCGTTTTCCAGTGAGCGGATGCAGCCGCCGGCGCGGTCGTCGTCCAGGCTCGGCCAGCGCGTGTCCTGGCTGAACGCGGTCTGCGTCGGGATGCCCGCCGGGCCCGCGCTGTAGAACTTGTGCACCTCCGGGTCGTCGCTGCGCACGATATCCCAGCGCTCCAGCGCGGCGCCCAGTGTGGGGCTGTGCACCGTGGGGCAGTTCGTGTGCAGCAGGCCGGCGCGATCCAGCTCGCCCAGGATGGCCATGATGCCGCCGGCGCGGTGCACATCCTCCATGTGGTACTGGGGCGTGTTCGGCGCGACCTTGCACAGCTGCGGTACCTTGCGCGACAGGCGGTCGATGTCTGCCAGGGTGAAGTCCAGCTGCGCTTCCTGCGCCGCCGCCAGCAGGTGCAGGATGGTGTTGGTGGAGCCGCCCATGGCGATATCCAGGCTCATGGCGTTCTCGAAGGCCTCGAAACTGCCGATGTTGCGCGGCAGCACGGACTCGTCGTCCTGCTCGTAGTAGCGCCGGCACAGCTCTACCACCAGCCTGCCCGCCTCGTGGAACAATCGCTCGCGGTCGGCGTGGGTCGCCAGGGTGGAGCCGTTGCCCGGCAGCGACAGGCCCAGCGCCTCGGTCAGGCAGTTCATCGAATTGGCGGTGAACATGCCGGAACAGGAGCCGCAGGTGGGGCAGGCCGAGCGCTCGTACTCGGCGACGGTCTCGTCGTCGGCGCTGTCGTCGGCGGCGATGACCATGGCGTCGATCAGGTCCAGCTTGTTCTCCGACAGCTTCGTCTTGCCGGCCTCCATGGGTCCGCCAGAGACAAACACCGCGGGGATGTTCAGGCGCATGGCCGCATTGAGCATTCCCGGCGTGATCTTGTCGCAGTTGGAGATGCACACCATGGCGTCGGCGCAGTGCGCGTTGACCATGTACTCCACGGAATCGGCGATCAGGTCGCGCGAGGGCAGGCTGTACAGCATGCCGTCGTGGCCCATGGCGATGCCGTCGTCCACGGCGATGGTGTTGAACTCCTTGGCCACGCCGCCGGCCGCCTCGATCTCCCGCGCCACCAGCTGGCCGAGGTCTTTCAGGTGAACGTGGCCGGGTACGAACTGGGTGAAGGAGTTGACCACGGCGATGATTGGCTTGGAGAAATCATCGTCTTTCATACCCGTGGCGCGCCACAGCGCGCGGGCGCCGGCCATATTGCGGCCTGCGGTGGAAGTCCTGGAGCGATAGTCGGGCATCTGCGTGTACCGGTTGATGGCGCGCGCCGGTCAGGCGCGGGCGCTGTGCAAAAAATCGGGCACGCAGGATAGCAAACTTTCGCCGCGCTGGCCCGGTTGTCGCATTCCGGCGGGCGCGGCGGGACGGAAAAAGCCGGGGGGCGGGGCGGCGCCCTCGCGCCCCCGGGAGAGTGGCCTCAGTCGCGCAGGGCCAGGTCACTGCGCTGGCGGAAGCGCTGCAGCTCGCGGTTGTAGGCGTCGGCGGCGTTGGTGGCGCGGACCACCAGGCCGTTGTGGCTGACGCTGCTCAGCAGCGGCTCCCAGCATTCGAGGTAGCTCTCGATGGCCACCACGTAGGCCTGCGTCGCCGTCTGTGCGCTGAGCATGGTCTCGGCGCTGGCGCTGGCGCCGTCGGGCAGTGCCGGGGCCGCATCGGGCAGGGAGCGCGGGCATTCGGCCACGGCCGTCGCGCTGAGCAGGAACAGGGAAAGAGCGAGTGAATATTTCATGACGTTACCTCCGCGTAACAAACAGCGTGATGCTGTGTTACTTATATTCACACAAAGCCCGTAACACGCGAAAGTCCTTTTCTGTGAACTATTTGTTAAATCTAAGCCATTGTTCTTTAAGAATTAAATTGGTGCGCCCCGGGTGCGCCGCACGCACCAGGAGGTAACACTATTGCCATGCGGGGGTAACAATTTTGGGGCGCGAGCGGCCCGTGGCGGGGCGGTTTGCGGGCTGTTTTGGGGCGTGGCCGGGTGAGGGCCTGTTCAGTCGCCCTGTGCGCCTGCACCGTCCTCGCCCGCGCGGAGGTATTCCTCGTACGAGGTGTCGTAGTCGCGCAGGCACTCCTCGTACTGCGGCTGCGGCAATTTGGCACATTCCTGCCGTCGGTTGTCCTGTATGGCGCTGTAGAGCTGCTGATTGGTGCAGCCCGCCAGGACGAGCAGGCACGCGGGCAGGAGTGTGAAGTGGGGTCGGGCGTTCATACTGGAATTCCTCCTGGGTTGGTTACTGGCAGCGGCGGCGTCACGGTCGCTCGGGCGCGTCACGCCGTATACAGTGTGTAGACGCCGATGAGGATGAAACCGGCGCCGGCGACATAGTGCAGAACCTGCTCGTTGATGTGCTGGGCGAGCAGGGCGCCGGCGAGCACACCCAGGGCGGTGGCGACGACAAGCGCAGCGGAGGCGGCGAAAAAGACCGTGTACCGGTTCACATCACTGTCTGTCGCGAACAGCATGGTCGCCAGCTGCGTCTTGTCGCCCAGTTCCGCCACGAACACCGAGGCGAAGATTGTCAGGAACACTTTCCAGTCCATGCAGCGAATCCCTGTAAAGAATGTCGCAGCTCCGCCCTTGTTTGCCGGCCGCTGCAGGTGAAACGAAGTCGGGCGGGATCATACTCCAGGCTCTGTGGAAATATAAAGGCGATGGAGAGGGCGCCCGGCGGCACTGCCGCAGTTGCCGGGTTCAGGCGTCGACCGGCGCGTAGCGGGTGTGCCAGAGCGCGCAAATCTCCGAGAGCTGCGCGACAACGACGGCCTCCGCGCCCGGGGCAAGGCGCAGCAGGATATGCGTGTCGTTGCCGGCCACGCTCTCCAGGCCCGGCAAGGCCTGCAGGCGGCCGAGGAAAATCTGCTCGTCTTCAGCGCACCTGAATACCGGGCGGGTGATCTCGAATTGCATGCGTGCCTCCCGGGTGACGAACTGGCCGCGTCGGTGGTGCGACCGGTATCAACGGTATTCTACGGCTACGGCTGGCGCCGGGTGATGTGCGCTAGCTAGAGTTCGGCCATCAGGACCACCATGTCCAGGCAGCGGATGCCGTTCTCGACGATGGGCTCGGGGTAGGCGCGGAAAAAGTCCCGCTCGATACCGTGCATCCTGAATCCGCACTTCTGGTACAGCGCCAGTTGCGCCAGGCTGGAGTTCCCCGTGCCAACCTTCATCGAGGTGGCGCCGCCCGCGGCGGCCGCCCGCTTTGCCTGCCCGATCAACTGCTTTGCGACACCCTGGCCCCGGTAGCTTGGCTGTACGGCGATGTTCTTCAGCTCGGCCTGGTTGCCCTGTGTCGTGACCACTGCAATGCCGGCAATGTCCTCGCCGTCAAGCGCGACCAGCCGGGTGGACCCCTCCAGGTAGCGCGTTACGGTGGCCCTGTCCGGGTCCGCATCGAGCAGCAACTGCCATAGTTCGTCGGTGATGTCGCCGTCGTGCGCTTCGATCTTCATAGGCAAGCCGGGCGCCTGCGGCGGCCGTTCCCTGCTGTCAACGCAGCGAGCTTAGCTGCTCCGCGCCCAGCCAACAAGCATGCACGCCATAAGGAACGCGCTGCGGCAGGTGCAGCCTGGCGAGTTCCTCCATGCTCGACGCGTCGAGAATAAGCAGGCAGGCCCGCTCTTCGCTCATCAGCAGATCGACCAGGTAGCCGTCATCCTCCGCGCTGCCGTTCTTCCGCGCTACGAACAGCGCCTCGCCTCCGCGGTATTCGCCGTAGTCGAAATACTTCACTTCTTTTTCGTCGATGAGGTCGTACTTCAAGACCCCCTTGCCCATGATGCCGTTCGCCCCACCTTCATCGAGCAGGTACGCGTAGCGCGAGGGCTTGCCGATGTAGTCGGTGTTGTAGCTGGGGCGCTCGTAGAAGTGCTCGAGCAGGCAGCGCTGCTCGGTGACCTCGCCGCTGTCGAGGTTGAGGCGGTACTTGTAAAGGTAGGCGGGTGACTCTTGCGAGCTGTGAATCGGCACGTTACTGGCGTAGTCGCGAAAGACGGGCGCAAACATGACGATATCGGTACCGCCGTCCTCACGACGTTCCTCCCAACCGTTGATCGTATGCCAGATGTGCCCCGGCTGGTCGGTGGTGAACCACTGGATTTTGTCTCCCTCGCGGTGGTCGCGCCGGATGACGCCAAAGCGCATCTTGTAGTCCGGGTCGAAATAGAAAGCCGAGCCGATGTCGCTCATTAACTTTGCGCCGTCGAAACGCAGTGACAGGTCCGGGAACACTGAATAGTTTTCTGTCAGGTAGCAGTCGTGCAGAAACCCCATGGCCGGCTTCGGCGCCATCAACTCCTCGTGACGTGTGAGCTGGCCATTGCTCAATACATCGAAATGGATCTTGCCGCTTTGCGTGTGGGTGCTGTAGCTGTACCAGTCGCCGTTTGAAGGATCGATCTTGGGATGTGCGGTAAAGGGATGGTCCAGGCCGCCGCCGAAATTTCGGTATTGACCTTCGCCATCAACTAGCGGCTTTCCAGAAACTTCACTGACCTTCAGTTCAAACGGAAAACTGGTCTCTTGCAGTGCATAGAGTTTGCCGTGATGAAACTGGATGGCGGTAGACACGGAACTGTTCTCAAGGGTGTCAATTGCAGGTGCAAGGCCCGTGCGCTGTTCGATGGCCGACAGCGCGATCTTCGCCAGGGCCGGCTTGCCGCCGCCGGCAACGTCGCCAAACTCGATATACAGTTCACGCCCCGCCGCGGCCTCCGCCAGGTAGCGCGGCGTTTTGATGTAGTGATTGCTGTAGCTCGCCTCGCCGTTGCTGATATAGACCTGGTGAATCATGCCCGCGCCGTTGAACATGTGGCGGCGGCTGTCGGTGCGGTCGAACGGGCTGTTGGTGCCGTTGCGCAGGTACAGCCCTTCCAGGTCCGCCGGGAGCGTCCCGTCGATGCGCACCGCGGCGTGTGTCAATTCAGTGTGAACCGGGTTGAAGCCCGGCAGTGAATAGTCGCTGCCGCGGTTGTAGCCGTCGACATCCAGGGCCGCGTTGGCTTTCGCCCGGGCCGCGTTCAACAGCGGCCTGAGCAGGACGAAACGGACCAGCAGGAGCAGGAGCAGCAGGCACGCTGCCGTGGTTAACAACCAGGAATATTCCCCGAACATACGATTTCTCCGTCAGTGGCAGGATCCGGGACCGGGCAGGCGATTGACGCGCACACCCGGGCCCCAAGGATAATATGCAACATGGTGCATATAACAGTAGTCCCTTCCATGCTCATATGCAACCTGTATCATATGCGTTGTCAGCCGCAGGCACCGGATCGCCAACCATGTCCCTGAAACACGTCATCCTCGTGGTCCTCAAAAAAGGCCAATGCACCGGGTACGAGATCAACCAGACCTTCGCCGGCCCACTGGGCATCTACTGGCATACCACTCACCAGGCCGTGTATCGAGCCCTGGCCAGCCTTAGCAGGGAGGGTTGGGTGCGCTACAGGGAAAAAAGCCAGGACGGCAAGCCGGACAAGAAGATCTACAGCATCACCGCCAGCGGCGAGAGAGCCCTCAACCAGTGGCTACGCGAACACCAACAACCGGGTCCAATCAACGAGAGTCTGTTGGTGAAATTTTTTGCCGGCGAACTGTGTCCGACCGGGGCTCTTATCGAACAGGTGCGGGAACTGCAGGCCACGCACCAGAGAAATCTCGAGTACTATCGGAGTCTGGCGGAGGGCTTCGAGCCCGGGTTAGAGCGACAGGGCATCGATACTCGCCGCGGCTACCTCACCCAGCGTCGCGGTATCCTGATGGAGCAGGCCAGGCTCGCCTGGTGCGATGAGGCGCTGGCGATGCTGGAGCAGGACCAGGCCAGGGAGTGAGCCGTGTGCCGTATCAAAGGCGTGCTCCCTGGCCAGGGCGAGCGCCATCGTAAAGAATGAACAGGCCTGATACGACGATCAGTCCGCAACCTGCCACCACCGGCAGGCCCAGTTGTTCATCAAACAGTACGACACCGCAGGTGATGCCAAACAGCAGGCGCGTGTAGCGAAAGGGTGTCACCGCCGAAACCTCCCCGGTTCGCATCGCCTTCATCAGGCCGGCGTAGGCCGCTGCGCCGACGACTACGGCCCCCAGCAGGAGAAGCCAGGTGGTGCCATCCGGGTAGACGAATGTCGCGCCCTCCCAGGCCGAGTACAGTGCGCCCGCGGCGGCGATGGACAGGAAACCGTAGAGCCCGAGAATCGAGGTGCCCAGCGACGCCGGCGCGGCACGGCTGGCAAGGTCCCGGCCGGCAAAGCCGAGCATGCCAAGCAGCGCGAGCACCGAGAGCAGGGAAAAGCTCTCGGTGCCGGGGCGGATAATGATGATGACGCCGGCCAGGCCCAGCAGGATGGCGCTCCACCTGCGCCAGCCTACCTGTTCGCCAAACACCAGGGCAGCGCCGGCGACCACGACGATGGGCGTCGCCTGAAGTATGACCGTCGCCACGGACAACGGGGCCAGGGCGATTGCGAGCACGTAGAACAGGCGCCCCAGGACCTCGAACAGTACGCGGATCAGCATCGGCGCGGAGGCGACCTCGCGGCTGACAAGGCGTTCACCCCGCAGAAGCGCGCTACAGGCGAAGACAAGGGCTCCGCCGGCGCCAAAAATCACCAGGAGCTGGCTGACGGGAAGCGAAGCCGAGGCCGCCTTGATAAAGACATCCTCGATAGAAAACGCCGCCATCGCGGCAACCATCCAGGCACTGCCGGTCAGGTTGGCCCGGCGCTCGATGCCGGGGATCATGCTCGGGGAAATTTTCTTACGCCTTCTATCGATGGCCGGGTTCGTTAGCTATGCCGTGCTGCGCGCCTGGCAGCCCGGCTATGTGCCACCCAGCACGCCCTCGATAAACTCGGTCTTGGCGGCGCGGTACGTATCCATGGACCCGTTACAGGCAGAGAGCTTTACCTCGTTGTAGCGCTCTACGAGAGCGGGGTTTGCCAGGAGCGCTTGCTGCAGAGCGATAAAGCCAAACCCGTTCTCGTTCTCACCCACCAGCTGCAAGCCATAGTCTGTGCCGCGAAAGCCACCGCTGTAGCTCACGAACAACTCCTCGGGCTCCATTTCCGGGTTGTGCGCAAAATGCGCGTCCAGGGTGCCTCTGGCCTGAGCAAACTCGTTATTGTCGACCTGTACAAGAATATCGACATCGCCCTTGGTCAGTGCGCCAGGGATACTGCTGCTGCCGATATGCAGGATCCGGGCGTCCGGCAGTAGCCTGTTACCAACGGCAACCAGGTGTTCAACAGTGTCCTGAACCTGATCCAGTATATCCTCTATGCGTTCCAGTTTGACCATTGTTTCCTTGACCGGTAAATGCCAGGTTGAAGCGATCGGTGCCCGACGCCCCGTGGGGCGTGCCGCCTGTAGTCAGCCAGCTCGTTCGCGATAGAACGCGACGTAGAACTTTACCGCCCCGATTGGCTCCACTTCATGGGGAACCGCCGGCTCCACGACGCCGTGCAATTGTGCGGACAGCTCGACTTCCTCGAGGACCGGTTCCAGAATCCGGTACTTCAGCCTGCCTGACAGTACGACGATTTTTCCCCAGACGCCGGGCTTTGTCTGGTGCGCCTTCAACAGCCCCGGGGGAATACTGCACTCATCGAATTCGGGGGTGCTCTTATAATTCTCCATGTGCGCTGGCAAGGATTTCATTGTAAGTACCTTTGTCGGTCGCGCCCTGGCTGTTCATACCGAATGCGGGTGTCCTGGATAGTAGATAAGTTGCCAAGGTTGTAAGCGTCCGGTAATCACACCTTGTCATTCAGTGCCCAGTTATGCGGCAGCAGTTCGTTGACGGCGCTCGCCTTCTGCGTCGGCAGACGCGCCAGTAC